>Ga0265797_10000541_pt1 | contig 68511 bp, 70 predicted proteins | sample P2T30metagenome_FD_192433 | JGI IMG/M metagenome (GOLD analysis project Ga0265797, IMG submission 192433) | Plant litter microbial communities from East Loma Ridge, Irvine, California - P2 T30 | ecosystem: Environmental > Terrestrial > Plant litter > Unclassified | place: USA: California...
ACTATTACAACTGATAAGCCGGAGCGTTCATTGATCGCACCGAAAAAAAACTCTGGAGGTAGAAATAGTCAAGGAAAAATGACCATGCGTTATACAGGCGGTGGTCACAAACAAAGGTATCGTATTATCGATTTTAAACGTTCGAAGGAAGGAATTCCTGCTACGGTTAAAACTATCGAGTACGATCCTAACCGTTCTGCGTTTATCTCTCTTTTATCTTATGTAGATGGTGAGAAAACGTATGTAATTGCACAAAACGGACTTCAGGTTGGGCAAACTCTAGTTTCAGGAGCTGATGCTCCGCCAGAAATTGGAAACGCTTTACCTTTAAGTAAAATTCCTCTGGGAACTGTTATATCTTGCATCGAACTACGTCCGGGTCAGGGAGCTGTAATTGCACGTAGTGCAGGTACATTTGCCCAGCTTATGGCGAGAGATGGTAAATATGCTACTATAAAAATGCCGTCTGGCGAAACAAGATTAATCCTATTAACCTGTTCTGCAACAATTGGTGCTGTGTCTAACTCAGACCACCAGTTAGTAGTTTCAGGTAAAGCGGGTAGATCTCGTTGGTTAGGCAGAAGGCCAAGAACAAGGCCGGTAGCGATGAACCCTGTAGATCACCCAATGGGTGGTGGTGAAGGTCGTTCTTCTGGTGGTCATCCACGTTCAAGGAAGGGCATTCCTGCTAAAGGTTACAGAACTCGTTCTAAAGTTAACCCGAGTAATAAGTATATCGTAGAACGTAGAAAGAAATAATAAGTAAGATATGGCACGTTCATTAAAGAAAGGACCTTTCGTTCACTATAAATTAGAAAAGAAAGTTCAGGAAAATATCGAGAAAGGAAACAAAGGAGTTGTTAAGACATGGTCTAGAGCTTCGATGATTACTCCCGATTTTGTTGGGCAGACTATCGCAGTACACAACGGGCGTCAATTCGTTCCGGTTTACGTTACAGAGAACATGGTAGGTCATAAATTAGGAGAATTTTCGCCAACGCGCTCTTTTAGAGGTCACGCTGGTGCTAAAAATAAAGGTAAAAAATAATAGCAATGGGAGTTCGTAAAAGAGAAACCGCAGATGCAAGAAAAGAGGCTAATAAGTCAATTGCTTTTGCTAAGCTAAATAACTGCCCTACTTCCCCTCGTAAAATGCGCTTAGTTGCAGATTTAGTAAGAGGCCAGAAGGTAGAATTAGCTCTTAACATATTAAAGTTTAGTACAAAAGAAGCTTCTCGTAAACTTGAGAAACTTTTGTTATCAGCTATTAACAACTGGGAACAAAAGAATGCTGAAGGTAACCTTGAAGAAGCTGGTCTTTTTGTAAAAGAGATAAGAGTTGACGGAGGGATGATGCTAAAAAGGCTTAGGCCGGCACCACAAGGACGTGCTCACAGAATAAGAAAACGTTCTAACCACGTTACTATCGTGCTTGGAGCTATTAACAATAACACACAAAGCAATTCATAAATGGGACAGAAGACAAATCCAATAGGAAATCGCCTTGGTATCATCAGGGGTTGGGATTCTAACTGGTATGGTGGAAACGATTACGGTGATAAACTTGCCGAAGATCACAAAATCAGGAAGTACATCCATGCCCGTTTATCTAAAGCTAGTGTATCTAAGGTAATTATCGAAAGAACGCTTAAACTTGTAACCGTTACTATCACCACTGCCCGTCCCGGTATTATTATCGGTAAAGGTGGCCAGGAGGTAGACAAGTTAAAAGAGGAACTTAAGAAAATTACTGACAAAGAGGTTCAAATCAACATCTTTGAAATTAAAAGGCCAGAACTTGATGCTTACTTAGTAGGTACAAGCATTGCCCGTCAGATTGAAAGCCGTATTTCTTACAGAAGGGCTATTAAAATGGCTATTGCCGCTGCTATCCGTATGAATGCAGAAGGTATTAAGGTATTGATCTCTGGTCGTTTGAACGGTGCTGAAATGGCACGTTCTGAATTATTCAAAGAAGGTAGGGTTCCTCTATCAACTTTCAGAGCCGACATTGATTATGCACTAGCTGAAGCGCATACTACTTATGGTAGAATGGGTATTAAGGTGTGGATAATGAAAGGTGAAGTTTATGGAAAAAGAGATCTTTCTCCGTTAGCAGGTATGGATAAAAAACAATCTAAACCTTCAGGATCTCAAGACCGTAATGACAGACCACAAGGCAACAGGCCGGGTGGAAGGCCAAACGGTGATAAACCAAACCAACAACGCAAAAGAAAGTAATTATTTTAAACTAAAGAAAAATGTTACAGCCTAAAAGAACAAAATACCGTAAGGTACAGAAAGGTAGAATGAAGGGCGTATCTCAAAGAGGTCACGAACTTTCAAACGGTATGTTTGGTATAAAATCTTTAGATTCATCTTTTATTACTTCTCGCCAAATCGAGGCTGCCCGTATTGCGGCAACCCGTTTTATGAAAAGGGAAGGTCAATTGTGGATTAAAATATTTCCGGATAAACCTATTACCAAAAAACCTCTAGAGGTACGTATGGGTAAAGGTAAAGGTGCAGTCGAATTTTGGGCTGCAGTAGTTAAACCTGGAAGAATTATGTTTGAAGTAGGAGGAGTTCCTTTATCTGTAGCAAAAGAGGCACTACGCCTTGCTGCACAAAAGCTTCCTGTTAAAACTAAGTTTATTGTTGCTAGAGATTTCGAAGCATAATTAATATTTATTATGAAACAATCAGACATTAAAGATCTATCTGCAGCTGAGTTACAAGGTAAACTTGGTGAGTTACAGAAAACATATGCCGACCTAAAATCAGCCCACGCTATTTCTCCTATAGAGAACCCTTTACAGATTAGAACCCTAAGAAGGTCTATCGCGAGAGTAGCCACTGAGCTAAGCAAAAGAGAGTTACAACAATTGTAGTCTGCTGAAAGATGGAAAAAAGAAATTTAAGAAAAGAACGAGTAGGTGTTGTTACTAGCAACAAAATGGAAAAATCCATAGTTGTTTCTGAAACAAGAAGAGTAAAACACCCGTTATATGGTAAGTTCGTGTTGAAAACTAAGAAATATGTTGCACACGACGAAACAAACGACTGTAACATTGGAGATACTGTAAAGATCATGGAAACACGACCTTTAAGTAAATTGAAATGTTGGAGATTAGTTGAAATCATTGAAAGAGCGAAGTAATTATGGTACAACAGGAATCTAGACTAAAAGTAGCAGATAACACGGGAGCTAAAGAAGTTTTAACTATCCGTGTATTAGGGGGAACGAAAAGACGTTATGCCTCTGTTGGAGATAAAATTGTAGTATCTATTAAAGATGCAACACCAAACGGTAACGTAAAAAAAGGTGCTGTATCTACTGCAGTTGTTGTACGTACCAGGAAAGAAGTAAGGAGAGCCGATGGTTCATACATTAGATTTGATGATAACGCTTGCGTATTATTAAATGCTGCTGGTGAAATGAGAGGTACCCGTGTTTTTGGACCGGTAGCGAGAGAACTTCGTGAAAAACAATTCATGAAAATTGTATCATTGGCACCAGAAGTGCTTTAATTGATTTTAGAGATGATAAAGCTAAAGATAAAATCAGGAGACACAGTAAGAGTTATTGCCGGAGACCATAAAGGTACAGAAGGTAAAGTAGTTCGTGTTCTTCGTGAAAAAAACAAGGCGATCGTAGAAGGTGCTAACATGGTGTCTAAACACACTAAGCCAAGTGCTAAAAACCCTCAGGGTGGTATCGTGAAGAAAGAGGCTCCTATACATATCTCTAACCTTGCTCTTGTAGACCTTAAAACTAAGGAAACTACAAAAACAGGAGTTAGAAAAGAAGGAGATAAGAACGTGAGATTTTCAAAAAAATCTAATCAAGTACTATAGTGATGGCTTATATACCAAGACTAAAAGAAGAATATAAGGGTAGAGTTATCTCTGCTCTTACAGAAGAGTTCGGTTACAAAAACGTAATGCAGGTTCCTAAACTTGAAAAAATCGTTTTAAGCCGTGGCGTAGGTGCAGCTGTATCGGATAAGAAATTAATCGATCATGCAACAGACGAGTTAACAAAAATTACCGGCCAAAAAGCTATTTCTACCATATCTAAAAAAGACGTTGCGTCTTTCAAACTTAGAAAAGGTATGCCAATTGGTGCTAAAGTAACTTTACGTGGTGAGAGAATGTATGAATTCCTTGATAGGTTAATTACATCTGCATTACCACGAGTAAGAGATTTTAGCGGTATTAAAGCTACAGGTTTTGACGGTAGAGGTAATTATAACCTTGGTGTTACTGAGCAAATCATTTTCCCGGAAATTGATATTGATAAAGTAAACAAAATATCAGGTTTAGATATTACCTTTGTAACTTCTGCACAAACCGATAAAGAAGCGAAGTCATTATTAGCAGAATTAGGATTACCTTTTAAAAAGAATTAAGATATGGCTAAAGAATCAATGAAAGCCCGTGAGGTAAAAAGACAAGCAACAGTTGATAAATATGCTGAGAAGAGAAAAGCTCTTATCGAGGCTAAAGATTACGAAGGCTTACAAAAATTACCAAAAAATGCTTCACCAGTTCGTTTACACAACCGTTGTAAAATAACAGGTAGGCCAAGGGGTTATATGCGTCAATTCGGCGTTTCACGTGTTATGTTCCGTGAAATGGCTAATAATGGATTGATACCTGGAGTTAAAAAGGCAAGTTGGTAATTAAGTTTAAAAGGAAAAAAAATGTATACAGATCCTATAGCAGATTTTTTGACAAGGGTAAGGAATGCAGTAAGGGCTAACCACAAAGTGGTAGAAATTCCTGCTTCTAACCTTAAAAAAGAAATCACAAAGATTTTATTCGACCAGGGATATATTTTAAGCTACAAATTTGATGACAACTCTGTTCAGGGCACCATCAAAATAGCTCTTAAGTATGATAAAGATACTAAAGAGTCTGTAATTAAAGATATCCAAAGAATTAGTAAACCGGGTTTACGTAAATATGCAGGTGCATCTAACCTTCCACGAATCCTTAACGGATTAGGTATTGCTATTGTTTCTACATCACATGGTTTGATGACAGGAAAACAAGCAAAACAACAAAACGTGGGCGGAGAGGTAATTTGCTACGTATACTAATAAAACGACTTATACGATGTCAAGAATAGGTAAAAATCCAATTACAATACCTGCCGGTGTAACTGTATCAGTTGACGGTAACATTGTAACGGTTAAAGGTAATAAAGGCCAGCTTACTCAGGAGTTTTCTGAAGTAGCAATTAAAATTGAAGATGGCCAGGTTTTAGTGGAAAGGTTTACTGACCATAAAGACGAAAGAGCAAAACATGGTTTATACAGATCTCTTATTAACAATATGATCATCGGCGTATCTGATGGCTTTACAAAGTCATTAGAGCTGGTAGGAGTAGGTTACAGAGCATCTAACCAAGGTCAAAAACTGGATTTAGCTCTAGGTTATTCACACAACATTGTTTTAGAAGTTGTAAGTGAAGTAACTGTAGAAACAGTTTCAGAAAAAGGTAAGAACCCTATCGTAAAATTAACATCGTTTGATAAACAACTTTTAGGCCAGGTGGCTGCGAAAATCAGAGGTTTCCGTAAGCCAGAGCCGTACAAAGGAAAAGGTGTGAAATTTGTAGGTGAGGTATTAAGAAGAAAAGCAGGTAAATCAGCTTAAAAGTAAGACTATGTCATTAAACAAATCTGAAAGAAGACAAAGAATTAAGTTCAGAATCAGAAAGATTGTAAGCGGAACTGCTGCTCAACCAAGACTTTCTGTTTTCAGGAGCAATAAAGAAATCTATGCGCAAATCATAGATGATGTAAACGGTGTAACTTTGGCATCTGCCTCTTCAAGAGAAGCAGGAATCACTAAAGGTACTAACATTGAAACAGCTACTGCAGTAGGTAAACTTATTGCAGAGAAAGCTTTACAAGCTGGTGTTGAAACCATCACTTTTGACAGAGGTGGATATCTTTACCACGGACGTGTTAAATCATTAGCTGAAGGCGCAAGAGAAGCCGGACTTAAATTCTAAGAAAAATTATGTATCATAATTATAAAAACGTAGAACTTGTAAAACCAAGCGGTCTTGAACTTAAAGATCGTTTGGTAAGTGTAAATCGTGTAACTAAAGTTACAAAGGGTGGTAGGGCTTTTGGCTTTTCTGCTATTGTAGTTGTAGGAGACGAAAATGGTGTTGTAGGTCATGGACTAGGTAAATCTAAAGACGTATCTGAAGCGATCGCTAAAGCGGTAGAAGATGCTAAAAAGAACCTTGTTAAGATCCCTCTATCAGGACAGTCTGTACCTCACGAGCAAAAAGGTAAATTTGGTGGTGCACGTGTGCTATTAATGCCAGCTTCTCATGGTACCGGTGTAATTGCCGGTGGTGCTGTTCGTTCAGTACTTGAGTCTGTAGGTATACACGATGTATTATCAAAATCTCAGGGTTCATCAAACCCTCACAATGTTGTTAAAGCTACCTTTGATGCACTACTTCAAATGAGAAGCGCTGCAACTGTTGCAAAACAAAGAGGCGTTTCTTTAGAAAAAGTATTTAAAGGTTAATTCACAAGGAAATCATGGGAAAAATTAGAGTAAAACAAGTAAGGAGTAAAATCAACTGCCCACAAACGCAGAAGCTTACTCTTGAATCACTGGGCCTACGTAAACTTGGTCAGGTTGTTGAACACGATGCAACTCCTGCTATCCTTGGAATGGTAAATAAAGTTAAACACTTAGTTTCTGTAGAAGAAGCTAACTAACAAATACAGGAAATGGATTTAAGTAACTTACAACCGGCGGAAGGTTCAGTTCACAATAAAAACAAAAGATTAGGTAGGGGCGAAGGTTCTGGCAAAGGTGGTACTTCTGCAAGAGGACACAAAGGTGCTAAATCCCGCTCTGGTTATTCTAAGAAAATTGGTTTTGAAGGTGGACAAATGCCACTTCAGCGCCGAGTTCCTAAATTTGGTTTTAAAAACATCAACCGTAAGGAATATGAAGGTGTTAACCTAGACACACTTCAGGCTCTTGTAGATAATGGCATTGTTACTGATACTGTAGATTTCTCAGTATTTGTAGACAATCGTCTTGCTACTAAAAATGAGATAGTAAAGATTTTAGGAAGAGGTGAGCTTAAGGCAAAACTAAAAGTAACCGCCCACAAATTTACTGCTACTGCAAAGGCGGCCATTGAGGCTGCAGGTGGAGAGGCTGTAAGTTTATAATCTAAAAGCCTTATGAAGAAATTTTTTGAAGCATTTGCCAATGTCTGGAAAATAGAAGAACTAAAAAACAGAATTTTAGTTACTTTAGGATTGTTGCTTGTGTACCGTTTTGGTGCACATGTAACCCTCCCGGGTATTGACGCTACAGGGCTGACGAATTTAACAAAACAAACCCAAGGGGGTATAGGCTGGCTTATCGATGTATTTACAGGTGGTGCGTTTTCGCAGGCATCTGTATTTGCATTGGGTATCATGCCGTACATCTCTGCATCTATTGTGGTGCAATTAATGGGTATAGCGGTACCTTACCTGCAAAAACTTCAAAAAGAAGGCGAAAGCGGTAGGAAAACCCTAAATCAAATTACCCGTTGGCTTACTATTGCCATTACTTTAGTGCAAGGTCCTGGTTATATTTATAACCTTTACAGAACACTTCCTAGCGAGGCATTCCTTTTACCTTCAGATTCGTTTCCTTTCCTTTTCTCATCTGTAGTAATATTAACAACCGGTACCGTATTTGCTATGTGGCTGGGAGAAAAAATTACAGATAAAGGTATTGGTAACGGTATATCGCTGTTAATTCTTGTGGGTATTATAGCAAGGATGCCGCAGGCCTTTGTACAGGAGTTTACCTCTGTAGTAACAGAAAACAACGGTGGTCCGTTAAAATTGCTTCTTGAAATTGTTGTTTGGTTAGTAATTATTATTGCCTGTATCCTTATGGTTATGGCGGTAAGAAAAATACCTGTACAATATGCAAGGCGTACTGCTACAGGCGACTTTGAACAAGATGCGTTTGGCGGTAACAGGCAATGGATTCCGTTAAAGCTTAACGCTTCGGGAGTTATGCCAATTATCTTCGCACAGGCAATCATGTTTATACCTGCTGCATTAGCAGGTCTTTCAAAGTCTGAAGCTGCGCAAACCATCACATCTAGTTTTCAAAATGTGTTTGGTTTGGCTTACAATTTAGTTTTTGCATTATTAATTATAATTTTTACGTACTTTTACACCGCGATTACGGTGCCTACTAACAAAATGGCTGATGATCTTAAGAGAAGCGGCGGATTTATACCGGGCGTAAGGCCAGGTGTAGAGACGGGCGATTATCTTGATAAAATCATGTCTTTGATTACTTTTCCCGGTTCGTTATTCTTAGCGCTTATAGCAGTGTTCCCTGCGGTGGTGGTAAGTTTCGGGGTACAGTCTCAGTGGGCTTTGTTTTATGGTGGTACATCGCTGTTAATTATGGTCGGGGTTGCGATCGATACTATCCAACAGATAAATTCTTATTTGTTGAACAGGCATTATGACGGTTTGATGAAAAGTGGTAAGAATAGAAAGGCAGTGGCTTAAAAATTTTTATGGCAAAACAATCAGCAATAGAACAAGACGGTTCGATTATAGAAGCATTATCAAATGCAATGTTTCGTGTTGAATTAGAAAACGGGCATATAGTAATTGCTCACATTTCAGGAAAGATGCGTATGCATTATATCAAATTATTACCTGGTGATAAAGTGAAACTGGAAATGAGCCCTTACGATTTGTCTAAAGCAAGAATTACTTATAGATACTAATAGGCTACTAAAATGAAAGTAAGAGCATCAGTTAAGAAAAGAAGTGCCGAGTGCAAAATAGTGCGCAGAAAAGGCAGATTATATGTTATTAACAAAAAGAATCCTAGATTTAAACAAAGACAAGGATAATTATGGCAAGAATTGCAGGGGTAGATATACCTAAAAACAAAAGAGGAGTTATTTCTTTAACCTATATTTTTGGCGTTGGTAATAGCAGGGCTAAAGAAATTTTAGAGAAAGCTCAAGTTAGTGAAGACAAAAAAGTTCAGGAATGGAATGATGATGAAATCAGTGCCATTCGTGAAGCTGTTTCTTTCTTGAAAATTGAAGGTGAACTTCGTTCGGAAATATCTTTAAACATCAAACGTTTAATGGATATTGGTTGCTACAGAGGTATACGCCACAGAGCTGGTTTACCACTTAGGGGCCAACGCACTAAAAACAATTCAAGAACAAGAAAAGGTAAGAGAAAAACTGTTGCTAACAAGAAAAAAGCAACTAAATAATAAGTAGCATGGCTAAAGCGAGTACAAAAAAGCGTAAAGTTCTTGTAGAATCTACAGGCGAGGCTCATATTAGTGCAACTTTCAACAACATCATTATTTCTTTAACCAACAAGAAAGGTGAAGTTATTTCATGGTCTTCAGCAGGTAAAATGGGCTTTAGGGGTTCTAAAAAGAACACTCCTTACGCAGCTCAAATGGCAGCAGAAGATTGTAGTAAAGTTGCTATCGAGGCTGGCCTTAAGAAAGTTAAGGTTTACGTTAAAGGTCCGGGTAATGGCAGGGAATCTGCTATCAGGTCTTTACACAATGGAGGAATTGAGGTTACTGAGATTATCGACGTAACACCAATGCCACACAATGGCTGTCGCCCTCCAAAAAGAAGAAGAGTATAATTATAGTATAACCACGAATAGGAGATGGGTTATCGGAGGATGTGACCTGAATTCATAACTCCCTATTCAATAATTTTTAGAAATGGCAAGATATACTGGTCCACAAACTAAAATCGCTCGTAAATTTGGCGAAGCGATCTTCGGAGATGATAAAGCCTTCGAAAAAAGAAATTACCCACCAGGACAACACGGACTGGCAAAAAGAAGAGGTAAAAAATCCGAATATGCTGTTCAGTTGATGGAAAAGCAAAAAGCTAAGTACTCTTACGGTATTCTTGAAAAACAATTCAGGAACCTGTACGAAAAAGCGGCAGCCACTAAAGGTGTTACCGGTGAAGTACTTTTACAGCTTTGTGAAGCGAGACTGGACAACGTTGTGTTTAGAATGGGTATTGCTCCTTCACGCAGGGCTGCAAGACAAGTTGTATCACACAGACATATTACAGTAAATGGTGAGTTAGTTAACATACCATCTTACCACCTTAAACCCGGCGATAAAGTTGCTGTACGCGAAAAATCTAAATCTCTAGAGATTATAGATCGTTCTTTATCAAACTCTGCACATGTATATGAGTGGATTACCTGGAACAACGACCTTAAAGAAGGCACTTTTGTTTCTGTACCTGCAAGGATCCAGATACCGGAAAACATCAAAGAACAACTAATCGTTGAGTTGTATAACAAATAATAATTGACATTAGTCGAAATATGGCAATATTTAATTTTCAAAAGCCCGATAAAGTTATAATGATCGATTCTACAGATTTTCAAGGGAAATTCGAATTTCGCCCCTTGGAACCTGGTTATGGATTGACTGTTGGTAACGCACTTAGAAGAGTTTTGCTTTCTTCATTAGAAGGTTATGCAATTACTTCAGTACGAATTGAAGGAGTAGACCATGAGTTCTCCACAATACCGGGGGTTGTTGAAGATGTTACAGAAATAATACTGAACTTAAAACAAGTTCGTTTTAAACGCCAGATCGAGGACATTGATAACGAATCTGTTTCTGTATCTTTTACAGGAAAAGACCAGTTAACAGCAGGTGATTTCCAGAAATATATTTCTGGCTTTCAAGTGCTAAACCCAGATCTAGTTATCTGCAACCTGGACAGCAAAATAACTATTAACCTTGAGCTTACTATTGAAAAAGGTAGAGGTTATGTACCGGCTGAAGAGAATAAAAAGCAAAACGCAGCTATAGGAACTATTTTTACAGATTCAATTTTTACTCCGGTAAAAAATGTAAAATATACAATAGAGAACTTCCGTGTAGAACAAAAAACAGATTACGAAAAACTGGTTTTTGAAATTCTTACAGACGGTTCTATTCATCCTAAAGAGGCACTTACTGAGGCAGCAAAAACTTTGATTCATCACTTTATGCTGTTCTCTGATGAAAGAATCACACTTGAGGCCGATGAAATTGCTCAAACAGAATCATACGATGAGGAATCATTGCACATGAGACAACTTCTAAAAACCAAATTGGTTGATATGGATTTATCTGTTAGGGCGTTAAATTGTTTAAAAGCGGCTGAAGTTGATACATTAGGCGACCTGGTATCGTTCAACAAAAACGACTTAATGAAGTTCCGTAATTTTGGTAAAAAATCATTAACTGAGCTTGATGAACTTGTTGCCTCTAAAAATTTACATTTCGGAATGGATTTAACGAAATACAAATTAGATAAAGAATAATCCGTACCGAAAGGTAAAGATTTTAATTACAGACAGCAATGAGACACGGTAAAAAAATAAATCATTTAAGCAGGCAGGCAGGCCACAGAAAGTTGATGCTTGCAAATATGGCCTGTTCTCTTATAGAGCACAAGCGTATTAATACAACTGTTGCCAAAGCCAAAGCGCTTAAACAATATATTGAGCCATTAGTTACAAAATCTAAAGCAGACACTACTCATAACAGACGTATTGTATTTGCTAACCTTCGTGACAAATATGCAGTTACAGAACTTTTTAGGGAAGTAGCAGCTAAAGTTGGCGATCGTCCGGGTGGATATACCCGTATCATCAAGCTTGGTAACCGTTTAGGTGACAACGCTGATATGGCTATGATCGAACTGGTAGATTTTAACGAACTGTACAACGTTACTAAAAGAGAAGCTAAGAAAACTACAACACGTCGTAGCAGAGGAAGCAAAAAAGCTGAAACTACTAACGCACCTGTTGCCGAAGCTCCTGCAGTTGAAACAGAAGAGAACAATGAAGCTACTGAATAATCAATTATATTTGATTTTTCTATAATAAATTAAGGATAAACTTTCGGGTTTGTCCTTTTTTTTTGCAATACTTAATCGTTTTAGACTAAGGTAAATGCAAAAATTAGCATTGTTTTTAGTATAACGATTTTTTAGAGTAAATTTGCATTACAACAGCACAACAACAAACAACGTAAATGAAATATACTAATAGAGACAAGGCAATTCTACTTTTAGCAGACGGCACTATTTTTTATGGGAAATCGATAGGGATAGAGGGTACTGTTTTTGGCGAGGTTTGTTATAATACCGGCATGACCGGCTACCAGGAAATTTTTACAGATCCTTCTTATTTCGGACAGATAATGGTGGCCAGTAATGCACATATTGGCAATTATGGTACAAACGATATTGAGGTAGAAGCAGACAAAATAATGATATCTGGCCTGGTTTGTAAAAACTTTAGCTTTAACCATTCAAGGGTTAATTCTACCGAAAGTTTAAAGACTTATTTTGAAGAGCAAAACCTTGTTGCAATATCTGATGTTGATACAAGGGCTTTGGTAAGCTATATACGCGACAATGGCGCTATGAACGCAGCTATTTGTACAGTGGATTGTGATATTGAAGATCTTAAAAAACAATTAGCGCAGGTGCCGGACATGAAAGGCCTTGAGCTATCATCTAAAGTATCTACTAAAGAGCCATATTTTGTTGGAAGCCCGGAGGCTAAATATAAAATATCGGCTTTAGATTTAGGTATTAAGAAGAACATCCTTAGAAACCTTGCTAATAGAGATTGTTACATAAAAGTATTTCCTTACGATGCTTCTTATGAAGATTTAAAAGGTTTTGAACCTGATGGTTACTTTTTATCTAACGGTCCCGGTGACCCGGATCCGCTTTTAGTAGCGCAGGAAACGGCTAGAAATATACTTAAAAACGACGAACCTGTTTTTGGTATATGCCTTGGTCATCAAGTGTTAGCACTTGCTAATGGAATACCAACTTATAAAATGTTCAACGGGCACAGGGGTATCAATCACCCTGTTAAAAACCTTGTTACAGGTGAAGGTGAAATTACATCTCAAAACCACGGTTTCGCAGTGCAGAGAGAAGCGCTGGAAAATCATCCTGATTTTGAAATTACACACGTTCATGTTAACGACGGTACTGTAGCAGGTATGCGGATGACGAACAAAAATTGTTTCTCGGTACAATACCACCCTGAAGCCAGCCCGGGCCCTCATGACGCAACATATCTTTTCGACCAGTTTATCGCGAACATCGAAAAAGGTAAACACAGTAACTAAAACAAAACAAAAAAATAAACTTAAGCAATTATGAGTATTATTATTAAAGTACATGCAAGGCAAATTCTTGATTCTCGTGGTAATCCTACAGTAGAAGTTGATGTTATAACTGAAAATGGAATTTTAGGTAGAGCAGCAGTGCCATCTGGAGCTTCAACTGGTGAGCACGAGGCTGTTGAGCTTCGCGATGGTGGTAAAGATTACATGGGCAAAGGTGTTCTTAAAGCTGTTGAAAATGTAAATGTTGCATTGGCCGAAGAAATCGTTGGTATGTCTGTTTTCGAACAAAATGCTATTGATAAAGCAATGATCGACCTTGATGGTACGCCTAACAAATCGAAGCTTGGTGCTAATGCTATTTTGGGTGTTTCTTTGGCTGTTGCTAAAGCTGCAGCTAACGAGCTTGGTATGCCATTATACCGCTACGTAGGTGGTGTTTCTGGTAACACGCTTCCGGTACCAATGATGAACATCATTAATGGTGGTTCGCATTCTGATGCGCCTATTGCGTTCCAGGAGTTTATGATTTTCCCTGTAAAAGCAACAAGCTTTACTCATGCTATGCAAATTGGTACAGAGGTTTTCCATAACCTTAAAAAGGTATTGCATGACCGTGGCTTAAGTACAGCTGTGGGTGACGAGGGTGGTTTTGCGCCAAACCTTGCAGGTGGTACAGAGGATGCTCTTGACACTATTAAACTTGCTGTTGAAAAAGCAGGTTATACTTTTGGTGGTGACGTAAAAATTGCTCTTGACTGTGCTGCATCTGAATTTTTTGTGGATGGTAAATATGACTACACTAAATTTGAAGGTGAAACTGGTAAAATCAGGACCTCTAAAGAGCAGGCTGAATACCTTGCAGACCTTGCATCAAAATACCCAATTATCTCTATTGAAGATGGTATGCAGGAAAATGACTGGGATGGCTGGAAGTACCTTACTGAACTAGTTGGTGAAAAAGTACAACTTGTAGGTGATGATTTATTTGTTACAAACGTAGAACGTCTTGCTAAAGGAATCGATCTTAAAATTGCTAACTCTATCCTTATAAAGGTAAACCAAATTGGTACACTTACAGAAACTATTTCGGCTGTAAACATGGCGCACAATGCCGGTTACACATCTGTGATGTCTCACCGTTCTGGAGAAACTGAAGATAATACAATTGCCGATCTTGCTGTTGCACTTAACTGTGGCCAGATAAAAACAGGCTCTGCTTCTCGTAGCGACCGTATGGCTAAATACAACCAGTTACTTCGTATTGAAGAAGAATTAGGCGATGTTGCTTACTTTCCTGGTGAAAAAGCATTTAAAGTAAAACAATAATTCTTAACAGAATATGATCGAAAAAGCTGCCCATTGGGCAGCTTTTTGTTTGGACTAAATTTTCACAAAAACAGCTGCGTTATCTAAATAGCGCAGCTGTTTTTGTTTAATTAAACTAATTTATATTAAGCCGTCGTCACCCGGTGAATTGTCAGTTTGTGTAATTCGTTGTCCTTCACGCAACGGGCTCCTTTTGTTTACAAGGCGGCTTTCGCTTTCGTTTTCTACATCCTGAGCGTCAACTATCTTAGCCGGTGCAGGAAAACTTGCTAACTCCTGTGGGTTTGTAATTGCAGGGTCTTCATAAGGCAACGTCTCACCATTTATAGGTGCGTTTGGGCTATTTTGATATTTAATATCGTTTTTTTTTGTACTTGTGTTAGCTTGAGTATTTGGCCTGATAATATTATCATTAAAGCCATTTGTGTTATTTTCCATGATTTATAATTTATGTGTTATTGATTAATTTTTATCCTCCTACTACCTCGCCACCATTAATATGTATTATCTGGCCCGTTATGTAAGATGCATCTTTACTTGCTAAAAAAATATAGGCGGGGCCAACTTCACTTGGCTGCCCAGGACGCTTCATTGGTACACTCTGACCAAATTCGGCAACCTCTTCTTCTGAGAATGTCGATGGTATTAGCGGTGTCCATATAGGTCCCGGTGCTATACCGTTAACACGTATACCTTTTTCGGCGAGCATACTCGATGTCGACCTAGTAAAGGATACAATTGCACCCTTAGTACTGCTATAGTCTATCAAATGCTCACTACCCCTGTATGCGGTAACCGATGCTGTGTTGATTATAGAGTCACCTTTTTGTAAATGCTTAAGTGCTTCTTTGGTAATATAAAAGAAGGAAAGGATATTTGTTTCAAAGGTTTCTCTAACCTGATCGCCAGTTATATCGCTAAAATCCTTCTGCGGAAACTGCACTGCGGCATTGTTTACCACTATATTCAATCCTCCAAGCTCATCATACGCTTGCTGAACAGCTTTTTGGCAAAAGGTTTCATCTTTTACGTCGCCGGGTATCAAAATGCATTTGCGGCCTTCTTTTTCGATTAGCTTCTTTGTCTCTTCGGCGTCTTTGTGCTCATCATAATAAACAATGGCAACGTCTGCACCTTCGCGGGCAAAGTGCACCGCAGCGCTTCTGCCTATACCGCTGTCTCCACCGGTAATAAAAGCCTTTTTACCGGTAAGTTTATCACTGCCTTTATAGTCGTCCCGAATTATTTCCGGTTCCGGATTCATTTTGTATTCGTCTCCAGGCTGGTTTTCCTGGTGCTGTGGTGGCAATTCTGTTGGCTTACTCATTTTAATTACTATTTTTTAGTTAATAATTATTTCTATATTTCTTTATCTGCAGCCTCAATGTTTATGTGCGATTCTGCTATAGATGATAATAGTAAATCAGCACCTTTTTCTTCCTGCAGCGTCTGTTCTAATAATATTATTACGTCCTCCTCACGCAGTGCAATAGCATAAGCGCGCATTGTACCGTAACAAGCAATTTCATAATGTTTAATTTTTTGCAACAAAGCAATTACACCAGCATCACGAACAACACCCTGTCTTGTAGCATCAATAAAATTATCAGCATCCTTAATAAGGCATTCTACAGCATCATAAACCTGCTTTTCAGCTTCTATGCCTATTGCGGTAAATATCTTTTCTAAACGCTCAAGGTGTCCCTGCGTCTCAATTACATGGTTTTGAAGAATAGATATCAGGTCTTTAGAGAAAGCCTGGTTGCTAACATCAGCCAGCATATTTACCATTACTCCTTCGGCCCAATACAGTTCTTTAAGCTGTTTTTCAAAAAGCCCTCTTAACTCCCGTGCTTCGCTGTAATTTTCTTTAGCAATGTGTGACTGCATATATTATGGTTTTGCAGGCTGCTCATCCTGAGTTGTAGTTAAATTGGTAGTGTCGCTTGGCGCGCCTGTTTCAAGGCCTGTACCTTCACGTTTGTCATTTCTGCTCGACGGAAACTGGTTATCCCTGTTTTCATGCTCAATACCCTGCTCTTCCGGATTATAAATTTTGCCCACTTTCGCCTCTTCACGAGCCTCCAGTTCTTTTTGTTCGTCTTTGCTATTGCATGATATTGCAAAAACCGCAATAAACGCTGCAAGTATTGTCTTTTTTACGATTAGGTTTTTCATATAATTTGTGTTTATATTTATAAAGTTACTTATAGCTAACGGTAAGTACTTTATAATTAACGCATGATTAACAGCTATTTATTCAGCGCTTGGAACAAAAATGTCTGGTTTATAGAACATTAATTTTCGACCTTCCAAAATGGTTTTAATTTTCATGCCTTATGCTAAAAGATGCTAATTTTCGTTAGCTTAGGTTTATGCTTATTACTTTTACATAAAGCACTACTATACTATGAAAAACATTTTTATTGCACCAATACTAATAATGCTTATGGCCTGCACAAGCAGTGAAAGCCAGATACACGAAATAGCCATGCTTCAGCTAAAAGAAGCGTCAGGTTTAGAGCTTGTAAACGGAGAATTGTGGACACACGAGGATAGTGGAAATGCCAACAAAATTTACAACATAGCAACCAACGGCAGTATTAAAAAAGAAGTTACTGTTGCAAACGCGAGGAATAATGATTGGGAAGATATTACTGCCGATAAACATGGCAATTTGTATATAGGGGATTTTGGCAATAACCGTAACGACCGTAAAGATCTTGCGATTTATAAGCTGGATGCCAACAGCCTTAGTGCCATATCTTACACGGTTTCTTTTTATTATCAGGAGCAAAAAGAATTTCCGCCAAAAAAGTCGAACCTTATTTATGACTGTGAAAGCTTTTTTGAGCACAATGGTAATTTCTACCTGTTTACTAAAAACCGAAGCAAAGGGTTTGATGGCAGCGTTAACATATACAAAGTGCCTAATAAAAAAGGCAACCATGCCGCGAAACTACTGGGCACCATTTCTACTTGCGGTAATTATAAAAAGTGTGCAATTACATCGGCAGATATAAGCCCTGACGGAACTAAGGTAGCGCTGCTATCGGGTAGTAAAGTATGGTTGATTACAAATTTCGGGAATGATGATTTTGCCAATGGAAAAATTAAAGAAATTGATTTGAACCATGTATCGCAAAAAGAGGGTATATGTTTTAAAGATGATAATACCCTCTATATAGTGGATGAAAAGGAAAAGAAAGAAGGCGGAAAGTTGTATGAATTTAAGCTATAGTTATAACCCGAACTGTAAGCCCACCGCAACACGCCCACCGTCTGACCCTTTAAAATAAGTAGCCATTACTGTTAGAACTTCTGCGCCGTTTAACCATAAACCACCTCCTACGCTTTGATGCCATTTAGAGGACGATTCGTTATCTACCCAAACACGGCCATAATCGTAACCACCAATTATACCCACCTTCATAGGTATAAAACTTTTTAATTGTGCCAGGGTAAATCTTAGGTCGCTGCTTTGGTAAAATGCTTCTTTCCCTGTAAAGCGCTCGCGCCTGTAACCACGCAAATCGTTATCGCCTCCCAGCGTTGCAGCCTGGTAAAATTCATAATTGTTATTGAATAATATTTTGGTTTTAAGTGTAGTGGCAACTACCAGGTTATTGTTGGGTGTAATTTTATGGATAAAGGTAATGCCACTTTCTAGATGGGCGAAGTTGCGCTCAAACTCGTCGAAGCTTGCTTTCCATCCCCCGGAAATACTAAACGACATCCCTAATGCAGGTAATGATGCGTTATCGAAATTCTCAAATTTATAGGTTGCCTGAACACCGCCATATTGCCTGTGCTCATATAGCGAACTGTCTAACACGCCCGGCTGGTTTACAAAACGTTTGCGGTCACCATCTACTTCAATAGTTTCAAAAGGTGTTTTTATTTCGACAAAACTGCCGTTGCGCCCCTGACTAAAAAATGATGGAGACACCCGAAAAATTTGCAGTTTTACACGGTTGTAATTCATACCCAGATTGTCATCATAATTTTTGGTTTCGTTGCCGTATCCAAAATAATTAATACTGAAATTTGGGCTTGTAAAGCGGGCATCCAGTGCAAAGTTCCACCTGCTGGCAACATTCATAAATACACCCCGGTACGATAAATCAAAACCGTGGGTGGCAAAAAAGTACTCTGCCTTAACGGTATGCTTTTGTGAGTATGGCCTTCGGCTAAAATTGTTTACGGTATAATTTACAGCAGCGCCGGCTTTAACGCCATCATCGGGGTTATATCCTGCAGATGGATATCCTGCCACTACATTATAAGCAGGTTTATCGGGGTTATAGCTGTTTGTTTCATAATCATTTGTAAGCACCAAACGAGCGTATTTATCTGTAGCGTACTCATTTTTTTTACTTTTAAAATCGTAAACAATTACATCTTTTCCTTGTTCGACAGTATAGGTATCATTGTTTTGACCACCTAATAATCGTAGTGTAATAAGCTTGTCTCCCTTGCCTTTTACTTCAAAAACATCATCATCATCTAAACCATAAATCCAGATTTCTTTCGTTTTCTTTTTATTATATGTTTTAGAATGTACTAAGGTTTCACTATCCTTTTTGATGCTATATATTTTTACCTCTGTATTGCCTTTAGGTAAGCGTGTAATTACAAACTTCTCTTTTTTATCAGTACCGGTAAGCACTACAGTTCTTAATAAAACGTCGCGGTAATCAACAGCATAAGTAGCCAATTTTTCACGTCGTGATTTCATTTTTGCTTTGATATCCTCAATGTTTTCATCCAGCATCTCCGGTGGAAGGGTGGCGAAGGCTTTATCAATAGCAGCATCGGTAAGGCTCTGCTGTAAAAACGTAGCTTCCTCGATCCAGACGCTTTCATCAGACTTAGTAATAAAAGCCAGATCTTGCGGATAGGGTTCACGGTTAAGCCATTTTACACTTTTAATATCATCCTTATAATCTTTCATATGCCGCAGTGCGGGAATGTTCATTAAAATGCCCATAAGTGCACCATCATACTTAGGGAACGCTTGGTCGCGATCTCGCGGAATAGGTTTGTAAACAACACTATCCTTACTATCAAATCGAGCCCATCGCCACTGGTCGCCATGACGGTCCCAATCGCCAATAAGCATATCAAAAAGTCTAACACGTATATAGGCTCTCTCGTCGAGCGTATATTTTTTATCTTTAGCAAGGTTTTTATAAACATCATCGGTACCTTCAATAGCATCAGGGTTGCCAAAACTATCCAGCTTTTTAAACTCATCTGTAGGGCGTTCTTCAACCATGTAAAGTTCTCCGCCAAAGGTTTCGTTATACTTATTTAGCGCAGGCTGCTTAGGTATGTAATACAACTCGGGGTTTGTATGGTATATGCCTGCAGTTTCTTCAAGATCATCTATTATAAAGGGAGTATACGGATGGTTTGTGGTATAAAAGTCCAACAGAAAATCTTCAGCGAAAGTATCTTCAAATTCATCACCTATATAGCGTTGCTTAAAAGCCACAGCCTGTAAAAAACGCGTAGTACTTTTTTTAAGTCCGCGCATTACATATTCACGTTCTTTTTTATCTAACAGCCGAAGCGAGTTAGATTGGTGCCCGCCACCTGCACGTCCCGTAAGCAGTCCACCATACAAAGTATCGAGCGAGACATTTTTAACGGTAATCGGCATGCTGTAATACTTGCGGTAGTGCTCGCCAAACAAAAAACGGTGAAAGCCGCTCTTTTTTGTCATTTGCGGAGTGTAAATAGAAGCTTGGGTAATGGGCTGGAAAGCATCGGGATATACAACGTCTGGATTTTCGGGTTTATTGAGCATTAGCTTTTCGAAAAGTTTTACTTCGCTACCATTTTCAGGTTTAAAGTAAGATACTTTAGCCAGGCCGTTTTTATAAATGTCTAAAATAGCGTAGCCGGTGCCGCCATAAGTAAAATCTTGCCGATTCATGGCTCGCGCAGCTTCTACTTTAGAGCCTGCGCCGCTAATAATTTGGTGTATGTTATCTTTAAAAATGTATTGCAGGTTATGGTCGTGGCCGGAAATTACAACTACATTGTTTTTATCCTGAATTAAGGTTTTTATACGGTTAGCCAATGAACTATAAATGCGGCTTTGGCCATCTTGCGGGCTTCCGCCGGATGTTTTGCGCAGCAGGTTAGCAAATGACCCGATAATAGGTAAAGGTATATTATAGCCTACGGGGAACAGCTGCTTATCTAACGAAAACTGACCGCCATGCGTACCACCACTCATTAACGGATGATGTATTGCAAGTAAAATTGTCTTGTCCTGGTTTTTATTAAGCATGCTTTCCAGCTCGGTAAATAAAGCATCGCGTGTTTTTATGCTGCAATCATCATTTATAGTAGGGTAGTTGTTCCAGTCTTCAATAAACCACTGGCTGTCTATGGTAACAAGTGTAATACTATCATTTATCTTTACATCGTTAATACCACAGCCGTTGCCCGGTAAAAAAGCTTTTTTACCAAGTGCCTGGCGCACTAGCTTTTCCTGCTCTTCAAGTCCGTTTAGGCCATGATACCAATCGTGGTTACCAGGGATGAAATATGTTTTTCTGTCAAAAAATTTCGCGAGTTCCAGTTGGCTGTTTAACGATGCTTCTGCCTCTTTACGGCCTTTATGATCTTTGGCGGGCATCCCCAACGGGTATATATTATCGCCCAGATATAGTAAGGTTGTGTTTTTATCTTCTTTTTGGAGTTTGTTTTTTATAATGGTAAGCAGCTCCTGCGAGTTAGGCTGATTAGCATAACCGGCATCGCCCACAAGGTAAAAGCGGTGGGTTAACTCGCCGGTAGTGAGGGAGTCGGTAGGCTTTACTAAAGCTTCCTTTCCAAACTGCGGGTGGTAGGTAGCACAAGAATAAAAAACAAATATAAAAAGCAGGCAGGCACAAAGTTTAATATTTACTAAAGCACTACAGTTAACCCAAAAGAATTTCATAATTTGGTGGTATTAATTTTCCTACCTATGGATATTGTTGAAAAAGCCGAAAGTTATGTCTTTCATTTATTCAAAGATAAGTTATCTCCTAATTACATCTACCATAATTTTAACCATACTTTACGTGTAGCGCACAGTGCAAGGCTTATCGCTAAAGGCGAAGGAGTGAGTGCAGAGGATACCGAAACTCTTATGCTGGCTGCTTGGTTTCACGACACAGGCTATATTGAAGGGCCGGAAGAGCACGAAAAAAGGGGCGGTGCTTTGGCTGAAATTTTCCTTAAAGAAAATGGCTATGCTGAAGAGAAAACTGCAATAGTAAAAAGCTTGATTATGGCTACGGTACTTACCGCCGATCCTCAAAACGAGTTAGAAAAGATTATAAAGGATGCTGATTGCGCCCACTTCGCCGATGTTAATTACACAGCATTGTCTGAACTTTTGCGTGAAGAATGGGGCCTGAACCAAAATAAGAAATTTACCGATTTAGAATGGGTGAGGGGAAACCGCAAAATGCTGTTGTATTTTCATCGCTACTTTACCGATTATGCTAAGGAGACACTGCAACCACTAAAGGAGGCTAATATTGCCGTTTTACAAGCATCGATAATGGAAATGGAACGCGAAGATGCAGAACCTAAAAAAAGAAAAAAGGATAAAAAAGATAAGCAGAAAGATAAAGAGGATAAGTTAGAGAAGCCCGAGAGAGGTATTGATACAATGTTTAAAATAACGCTAAGCAATCATACTCGTTTAAGCGATATTGCCGATAGTAAAGCAAATATCCTATTGTCAGTTAATGCGATTATTATCTCTATTTCTCTTAGTACATTAATACCAAAATTAGACAGCCCTGCTAACGCTCACTTAATAGTGCCAACGTTTATTATGCTGATGTTTAGTGTGGTTTCTATAATATTTGCCATACTTAGTACAAAGCCTAAAGTTACCAGCGGCACCTTTACCCGTAAGGATATTGAAGACCGTAAAGTTAACCTGTTGTTTTTTGGTAACTTTTATAAAATGCCTTTAGACGAATACCAGTGGGCAGTTAACGATATGATGAAGGATAGGGATTATTTATACAACTCTATGATTAAAGATTTGTATTACCTGGGGCTTGTACTGCACCGTAAATATGCGTTGTTGCGCACCACTTATACCGTATTTATGATTGGTATTATAATATCGGTAATTGCATTTGTATATGCGTTTATATCGCTTTAATACACTTAAATTTAAAACAGAAAAGGCAGATCATTATGAACTGCCTTTTCTGTACTTATAGTAATCGCCATTTATTTAGGAGAAAGTTCTTTAAGTAAATCTTCGTAGCTGTACGTGCCAGCCTGCCTTTGATTGCTATTGTAAGTAACCTCAACCCGAAGTGCCTTTAAACCAGTTACGCCCTGTAAATCTTCCACATCAAAACTTTCTATAACATTGCCCAGCATATTTTGATGTTGTAGAAACTGAATATACCTGCGGTACTCTACTTCCTCTTTCTTCTGGGTGTAAACAATAGTTATCTTATTTTTTTGAGTAATGCGCTCTTTAGTGCCTTTGATGTTCGATTTATCAATACGTTTTTTAACCACTTCATACCGGGCGTTATACGTACCATCTACATCAAACCGCTTTTCATCCATACGGAAACGTATTGAGATAGGCGAACTAAATACCAGTATAAGCGAAGTTACGTCAAGCTCATAAGGTAAACTTGGTTTAAGCTTATAATATTCGTTTTCCATTTCGCACATGGCCTGCAATTGCCACAATCTAAGGTTGTTTAGGTATAGCGGATTATATGCATGCTTAGGCGATATAGATGCGCCAATATACAGGTTATGTTCTACACCATCGGTTTTAAAACGCTCATAATAGTGTGGAAAGAACGACTGTGCTTCAAGCTGTTTTTCATCCAGCACTGCTGCCAGTTGTTTGTTTATTATTGATAATGTATCGTCAAAATCTTTACGGCTATCGTAAACCATTTTTACCTTACTATCGAGGCTGCCAAAGTACTGTTTAATTTTATCATGAATTAAGCTGTTGGCAGAATCAAAATGCTGCAGCACCGGATGCACTTCGTTAATAATATAATTCTGGATTGTAGCCTCAGTATCTGCTTTAAGCTCTTTGCCAAGGTCTAATTCAATACTCTCCAATTCAAAAATATGCTGTTCTATAAGCGGTAGTTTTTCCTGCTTAAACATAAAGCGGAACAACGACAACAATTTATCGATTTGCTGAATAAGGTCTTTTTCGGTAGAGTCGTTTCGTGCAGTAGATGATCCTTTTACATCAATTTGGCCGTAAAGCGGGTACACCTCACGAAAAACAATCTCTTTAAAGTTTTGGCGATTGTTTCGTTTATGAATGTGCTGCAACGCCTCCTCTTTAAATTTCCAGTACACGCTGTGGTGTATGGCGGTATATTCGTTCTGTATAATTGCATCTACTTCATTTTGCAATTCCGAATAAAACCGTTCTATTGTGTCTACTAAAAAGGGTAGTATATAAGCCAGCTTATTAGCGTTTATGCTGTTCAGTTCGGCAGATCGTGATGATACCAGCTCTATAAACCCAAAAAACTTCTCATTTTTAACAATAGGTGCCAGTATGCAGCTTTTAATATTTTGCGATAGTAAGTGATCAGCAAAACCGGTGTCGTCAGGATTATCATTTCTATAAGCTTCAACGTCAGATATTATAAGGTATTTGCGCTCTTTAAGCATCAGGTCGAGCGTGGTGCTGCAGAAAACATTGCTACCACAGTTCATCTCCATATTATCTTTTAAAATATGGCTTTTAATATTGCTGTCAAAAGGAGCAATTTTAAATAAGTTATCTTCCGTATTTACCTCTGTAAAACCCACTCTTAAATCAGCAATGTTATATATCGATCTAAAAATGCTTTCAAAATTAGCTTTAGTAACTTCGTTAAAGTCATCGCTAACAAGCAGATTACTTTTTAAGTTAGATATGGCACTCTCTGTTGTAGCATCAAATAAAGATATAATACCGAAACCTTTGGCAGTCCAGCTTTTATCAGGGAACTTTTGCAGCCATAAATCCAGGTTATCAAAGTTATCCATTAGCAGCGTAACATCGTCCGGGGTAATTTCAACAGCATTTTCATTCGGAATAAATTCCATGAAATCGGCATTATATAAAATGCGGTAATGCCTCATAATGCCATCGCAGTCGGGTATATCATAAAACAGCGGTTTTTTAAAATCAAAGCTATAACCATAATAGGAGTTAAGTACCATGCAACAACAAAACACATAAAAGTGGTGGTCGTCAAAATTCCGTATAGATATGTCAAAGCCGTTCCCGGCATTATCAAGTATTTTTTTAAATCGTTCTGTATGGTTAAAGGTTATATTAAAAAACGGAATGGCCGCGGCTTTAATTTCATTGCCGGTAAGCGCTGTAGGGAAAAGATCGGCTAAAAGGTTTTTAATCAGCTTTTCGTGTTGGTCTAAAAGCGTTACATCTGTAATGCCGTCACGTAGTTCGGGGTAGGGCGCGGCATGGCGTAGCAATGCGCTTGCGTAGTCAGATCGATAATCCACATCCGACTCGGCAATTTCCTCCAGCTTTTCTAACACCTTGTGAAAGGATATTTTAGCTACTAACGGACTGATTTTACGCTGTTCATCTTCCATCTTCATCTTGTTTATTCGTATAGCAAAGATACAATATTTAACAGTTCTTAACACAGCCATATACTTAAGTATAGCGCTTAACCGTCTTAATTTTATTACTTACTTTGCAGTTATGAACCAGCTACTTTCTATACCGCTGCCCTATAACGTTACACTAACCGTAAAGCGGGAAGATTTACTGCATCCACATATATCGGGCAACAAATTCAGAAAGCTTAAATACAATATACTTCAGGCGAAAGCCGACGGCAAAACCGCACTGTTGACTTTTGGCGGGGCCTTCAGCAACCATATTGCTGCTACTGCAGCTGCGGGAAAGCAATATGGTTTTGCTACTATAGGTATCATCAGAGGAGAAGAACTGGCCGATAAAATAGAACAAAACCCTACGCTTAATTTCGCTAAAGATTGCGGCATGCGCCTGAAATTTATAACCAGGGAGGCCTACAGGAATAAAACCGAACGCGTTTTAATTGGAGCATTAGAGGCTGAGTTTGGCGATTTTTACCTGCTGCCCGAAGGTGGTTCTAACGACCTCGCAGTAAAAGGCTGCGAAGAAATTCTAGACGATGATGATGCACACTTTACCCAAGTTTGCTGTGCGGTTGGAACCGGCGGAACCATAGCGGGAATCATTAATTCGGCGTTGCCGCATCAAAAAGTTATTGGTTTTCCGGCGTTAAAAGGTGAAGGATTATCCGATGATATTTGTAAATTTGCGAACCAAGGTAGTTGGGAGCTGGTAACTGATTATCATTTTGGGGGTTACGGTAAGATTAATGAACAGCTTGTAACTTTTATAAATGATTTTTTTAATGAAACCGGTATTCCTTTAGACCCCATTTATACGGGAAAGATGTTTTTTGGCGTTATAGACCTGATTTATAAAGGCTGGTTTCCTAAAAATGCAAAGGTGTTGCTTATACATACCGGTGGCTTGCAGGGAATAGCTGGCATGAACAGGGAATTGCTACGAAAAAAACTTCCTATAATTAAAACCTGAAAGAATGTTTAAAAAAATTTTAGCTTTCGTTTTACTAAGCCTTATTATAAGCTGCGGATCGAGCAGACCTAAAATACAAACTACAAAAAACGGAACGGTTAAAAATCGTACTACACGCAAAACGGTAAAGCCTCATGTAAAAACGCCTACGGCATCATCCGGCAGTAGCAGCACTTCTACCGGAGGAGGGCGCTCAACCGAGACATTGCAGTCTACCTCTAAAACCGTTGTGTATTCAGACCAGGTTAGAGATTATGTTACAACCTACGATTACATTGCAAAAAGCAACATGAAAAAATATGGTATACCTGCCAGCATTATTTTAGCTCAGGGTATATTAGAGTCGGGTGCAGGCAGGGGCACTTTGTGTACAAATGCAAACAACCACTTTGGTATAAAATGCCATAACGACTGGACAGGCGAAAAGGTGTATCATGACGACGACTCTGAGCAGGAATGTTTCAGGAAATATAAGTTAGCAGCTGAATCGTTTGATGATCACTCTACTTTTCTTACCACGAGGGGGCGTTATGCTAACTTGTTTAAGCTGGATAAGGATGATTACGAAGGATGGGCAAGGGGCTTAAGGGCTGCCGGCTATGCAACCGATCCCCGATATCCTGAAAAACTAATAGGGCTTATCGAAAGGTTCGACCTTGCAAAATATGATGCTGAGGTGTTAGATAAAAATTACACGCCTAAGCCTAAAACCACCCCGGCACCAAAAGTAACGGTGCCCGCACCAGTAATTGTTAGTAGTAAACCGGCTCCGAGTATACAGCAGGCATCGCAGCAAAGCCCTGCATCTACTACAGGTTTTTATACGGTTTCTAAAGGTGATACATTATATTCTATATCTAAAAAACACAATATTACCGTAGACAAGTTAATGGAGTTAAACGAGCTTTCGAATAACGCTATTTCTATAGGGCAGGTATTAAAAGTAAAATAATAATTATGTTATATCAACGCAGTAGCCTCCTTTTCGCAGAAGCGGAAAAAGTAATTCCGGGTGGTGTAAACTCGCCGGTACGTGCTTTTAAATCGGTAGGCGGCACCCCAATTTTTATAAAAGAAGCTAAAGGTCCGTATCTTTTTGATGAAGACGGCAACCGCTATATAGATTACATTAACTCATGGGGCCCTATGATTTTAGGCCATGCCTACGAACCTGTTGTTAACGCAGTTATTGAGCGTGCTAAAAAAGGAACATCTTTTGGCGCTCCAACGGCGTTAGAAACTGAGATCGCGGCACTTGCGGTTAGTATGGTGCCTAATATTGACAAAATCCGTTTCGTAAACTCGGGTACAGAAGCTTGTATGAGTGCTGTGCGACTCGCAAGAGGATTTACAGGCCGCGAAAAAATAATAAAATTTGCAGGTTGTTATCATGGACACTCCGATTCTTTCCTTATACAGGCGGGTAGCGGAGCGATAACTTTTGGTACGCCAAATAGTCCCGGGGTTACACAAGGCACTGCAAAAGATACGTTACTGGCCACATATAATGATTTACAGAGTGTGAAGGATTTGTTTGAAGCAAACGCAACCGAAATTGCGGCAATAATAATAGAGCCTGTAGCGGGCAATATGGGTTGCATACCTCCGGCAGACGGCTTTTTGCAAGCTTTACGAGATTTGTGTGACGCAAATGGCGCATTACTTATTTTTGATGAGGTAATGACCGGATTTCGTCTTGCAAAAGGTGGAGCGCAGGAATTGTATGGTGTAAAAGCAGATATTGTAGCTTTTGGTAAAGTAATTGGCGGCGGATTGCCGGTAGGTGCTTTTGCCGCCCGCAATGAAATCATGAATTATCTTGCGCCTGTAGGGCCGGTTTACCAGGCAGGAACATTATCAGGTAATCCGCTAGCTATGGCGGCCGGGTTAGAAATGCTAAAGGCATTAAATGGTGATGCCGCTATATTTGACAGATTGGCTCAAAAAACAGAATATCTTGAAAAAGGCATCCAAAAAATATTAGATAATAAAAGTATTCCTCATACTATTAACCGAACCGGTTCGATGATATCCGTACATTTTGATGCTGCGCCGGTAACCGATTTTAAATCGGCAGGTAGGGGTGATAACGAAACCTTTAAAAAATTCTTTCACGGCTTGTTAGGCGAAGGGGTGTACATTGCACCATCGGCTTACGAAACTTGGTTTATAACCGATGCCTTAACGCAGGAAGATTTAGATTTTACACTAAGTGCTATAGAAAAAGTAGCCGAAACATTATAACAAAAAGCTCCCAATTGGGAGCTTTTTGTTTTGTATGTCTTGATTAATGATGAAGTTATCTTCTTGAATTTCTTTCATGACTTCTTTTAAAATTTCTAAAGCCATTTTTAGATCGATCCTGCCTTGCAGTTTTCATCTCTTCATATTTAGAAAACTGGTCTTCAGTTAGCACTTTCCTTACCTCTCTTTGCATTGCTATCTGGGCGTCAAGCCTTTTTGTTTGCATTGCAAATCGCTCATCGGCACTAGGTTTTTTACCCGAAGCTGCATTTGCTTTAAGTGATTTAATAAATTGCTCACGATCTTTATTTTGATCTAAAAGCAACTTTTGCATTTCCTTTTGCTGCTTATTGCTCAAATCTAAAGCCAGAGTTAGTTGCTTTACTTTAAGTTCGGCACGCTGTTCTGGTGTACACAGCTCATGGTGCTCTTTCCCAGGGCGTTTACTGTCTAATTTTACATTATTATCAGCCTGCGCACTCATTGTTACACCTGCCATAATTGCCATTGCTAAAATCCACGTTTTCATAAGTGTAATAATTAAAAGTTTATAGGTATAAGACACCTATTAAAATAAAAGGTTTAATTAAGTGCAATAATATTTTTTAAAATAAGCTCACGCACTTACTTTTGCAATGTGAAATATGCATTATTCGCCATTGTATTTATGTTGCTGGCGCGCCCTGTGGTGCCGGTAGCCAGTTATATAATTAATTACGATTATATAACAACGGTACTGTGCGTAAATAAAGCAAATCCTGTAATGCACTGCAACGGCAAATGCCACCTTATGAAAGAGCTTGCTAAAGCCGCCGAACAGCAAAAGCCGCTAAGCGATAAAAAATTGGCGCATCAGGAAGTGGAAATTTTGTTTTATCAACCGGTAACAGATTATAGCTTATCTATATTCATTCCATCAAATAAAAATGATAACCCCTCAATTTACAGTAACTTATATATGCCTGTAGATCAATATTCTATATTTCATCCTCCTCTGGCTGCATAGTTGTCTTTTTTATTTTTATTAATTAAATAACAACCTAACTATGCACACAGGATCTATTCCCGTTTGCAACATTGGCTTATTTAATGATAACGCAACAAAGTTCTGGATGGGAAACCTCAACGGTCTGAACCATAAATACCCAGTACTGAGTAAACCGCACAAGCACAATTTTTATGTCTTTATCGTAGTTAACAACGGCGAAGCCGATGTGCAAATCGACGGACAAAAAATCAGTGTTTCTAATGCCAGCGTTATCATTATTGCACCAGGTTGCATAAATACAATTGCATTTAGCGAAGAGTCAAGCGGCACAATAATTTGTTTTGCTGAAGAATTCTTCTCGCTACGCTATAACAATAATATATTAAATCAATTCTCTTTTTTGCAAAGAGAAGCTAACCCGTTTGCCTCGATTGCTGATGATCATTCTACAAGAATAGAAAGATTACTTGCAGCATTATCAGAAGAATATTTGCAGCAAAAACGCGAGTCAGAAAAGGTAATACGTTCGTACCTCAATATCTTTCTGTTTGAGATTGAACGGCTTTATAATCCGGTAGCGACCATAAAAAAGTTTAGCGTACGACAGGAAAAGCTACACCATTTTCAGCAATTGGTCGACCGTAATTTTAAGGACAAAAAGCTGCCTTCAGATTATGCCGATATGCTAAATGTAAGCCCAAACTACCTTAATAAAATATGTAAAGAAGAAACCGGGCATACCGCCGGCGAGCTAATACGCAGCCATATCGCTGTAGAGGCAAGAAGGCTATTGCATTATACTAATTTTTCGGTTAAAGAAATTGCAGATAAGTTAGGGTTTGGGCACAGCTCTTATTTTATAACTTTTTTTAAGAAGCAAACGCTACAAACGCCGGAGCTGTTTAGAAAAACCCATAATATTTAGCATACAACCGGTAGCGGACTTATATAATCAACCCATTTGTTTTGCTTTTAGTATAACGGTGTTAATAATCTGCAAATATCAGGATAGCCTAATCCTCTAATAATTAAATTTACAACGTGAAAAATACTATAGCGATTATAATTTTAGTACTGCTGCTTAAACCGGTTTTACCGGTGGTAGACTACGTGCTTAATTATGACTACATAGTAAAGGAGTTGTGCATTAACAAGGCAACGCCCCAAATGCATTGTAATGGTAAATGCGCATTAATGAAAGAGCTTGCTAAAGCATCTGAACAGGAAAAGTCAGCAGAGAAAAAGGCAAATACCATACAGGCTGAGGTGCTGTTTTATCAGGCAGTAGAAACATATAATCTTTTCCAGTTTGCACATTACGTTTTAAAATCACAAGCCCCCCTTTACCATAATCTATATTCATCTACACATTTACGGTTTGTCTTCAGGCCGCCTGCAATTATTTCTTAAAGTCCGTTTAATGTTTTAGCTGGATAATCACAAATTATCTATGCTGTTATTCTAAAACCTTTAATAAATAATAAAATGAAATTTAATTTTAAAAATATGGCTGCAATACTTGCAGTTGCTACTTTTTTTGCATCGTGCAGTGATGATGATTCTACAGTTAATAACGCTTCCGGTACCGGAAAAATAGGGATAGAATTCGACAATTCTTACGGTGATAATAATTTGATTTTAAACACCCAGGGTAACACTACATCTAACAATGAGGTTTTAAAAGTTAGTACAATTAAATACATTGTTAGCAATATCGTGCTTACTAAAGAGGATGGCTCTACCTATACCTACCCTAAAAGTGAAAGCTATTTTATTGTTGACGAGTCAAATGCTGCTACCCAAATATTAAATTTGACAAATGTGCCTGCCGGAAATTATACCAAAGTAAAATTTGGGATAGGTGTAGATAAAGAACAATTTGATATGGGTGCAAGCGGCCAGGGTAATTTTCTTGCAACAGCGCAGGCTGAAGATATGCTTTGGAGCTGGTCTGCCGGGTATAAATTTTTAGCTTTTGAAGGTACATTTACATCTTCGTCTGTTAACACCGCAACGCCATTTATGGTACACACAGGCCAGACAGGTACTGACTATAATTATACGGAGGTTACACTTAATATGCCTACCAAAGCATTAGTGCGGCCAACTATTACCCCTATAGTACATATTATAGCTGACGCATCTAAAATTATCGATGGCGCTAATAAAATAAAACTGTCTGACAACAATGCTAACGGCATGGGTGCTATGATAATGAGCGGACAATTGCTGCCATTAATAACGGCAAACGTTACCAATATGTTCAGGATAGACCACGTTCATAACGACTAAAGCAACAACATGAAAATACATTATTTTCTGTGGCTTTTACTCCCATTTGTAATCGGCTGTTCCAGCGATGATTCAGCGGAATACAAAAATGTACCATTAGATGTAGTAATTCCATCAAACTTTCCTGCTATTGCTTATGATTTGAGTCACAATCCACCTACGGAAAAAGGATTTGAACTTGGCAAAAAGCTTTTTTATGATGGACGGTTATCGTCAGACGGGATTGTGTCGTGCGGTTTTTGCCACCTTCAGGAACATGCGTTTACGCATCATGGGCACACGGTAAGTCATGGTGTAAACAACGCTACCGGAACCCGTAATGCGCCACCTATACAAAACATGGCCTACCAAACAACTTTTATGTGGGACGGCGCTACCAATAACCTCGACTTGCAGGCATTAATACCCCTTACGAACACCATAGAGATGAATGGCAATCTTACCAGTATAGTCAATATGATGAAGGGAGATGCTGCCTACACTAAGCTTTTTAAGCAGGCTTTTACCAATGGCGAAATTAATACCGAGAACATGCTAAAAGCATTATCTCAGTTTGTGGTAATGATGACATCGTATAACTCAAAGTTTGATAAGTTTCGCAGAGGCGAGACCGGAGGTACATTAACAGCAGATGAGCTGGCAGGTTATGAAATTTTTAACGCTAAATGTGCTACATGCCACGCTACCGATTTGATGACCGATAATTCATTTCGTAATAATGGCCTGGCTGTAAACCCAATGGTAAACGACGTGGGCCGGTATGCCGTCACTTCAACTGAAGCTGATTATTATAAGTTTAAAGTACCCAGCCTTCGGAATGTGGAAAAATCTGCGCCGTATATGCACGACGGCAGGTTTGGTACATTAGAATCGGTTTTAAATCATTATGATTCAGGTATTACAAATTCTGCAACTTTAGATCCGCTACTTAATTCCAACGGTACTTTAGGTATACAGCTTGATGCTGACGAGAAGGTTAAAATTATAGCGTTCCTTAAAACATTAACCGATAATCAATATCTAACCGATAAAAGATTTTCTGAATTCTAAAGCAATGAAACATATTTATATAGTAACTATATTATTTCTTATCAATCTTTCTGCGAAGGGTGAGGTTGTAAAAGATACGCTGTCTACACATGATTTTACACATTTTTTATATGAGCTTGACGACTGTGATGCGTGTGGATGTTCGGCAAGTGGCGGCGGTATGGGTTTTAGCTCTATGATTGATAAAAACTTTGTAGGAGTGCGTTATTTCTATCAGAGCTATACCAGTCGTGACGGAATTTTTAAAAACTCCCCATGGGTAGATGAAAACTTTAACACCATACAGATATGGGCACGTATACCGGTATTTAAGCGCTTTCAGATATCGGTTTTACTGCCTTACCATACCAATAACCGACGGTTAACAACAGGCTATCAGCAAATAGACGGATTAGGAGATGCTACTGTATTAGGGATGTACAACGTATACCAAACCGTGACAGACAGTACTGCTTTTTCGCACACCCTTCAGGCAGGGATAGGTGTAAAGGCACCTACCGGAAAATACGACAGCGCAAATAACGGAAGTGTAAATCCAAGCTTTCAGTTGGGTACCGGTGCGTGGGATTATTTGCTTGCAGCAGAATATGTTATCCGGCATAATAATCTTGGCTTGAATGCTATGGCAAATTATACGTTTAAAACCGAAAATAAGCAGGAGTACCAGTTTGGTAACCAGCTTAATTATGCCGGTACATTTTTTTATGTGATGGAAAAATTTAAATACACTTTAGTTCCCCAGGCCGGGCTTGCCGGAGAGGTATATGCCACCAATAAACAGTACCAACAAGATGTGCCGTTAACGAAGGGCGACATACTTTTTGGTAAGTTAGGATTAGAAGCAGGCATGGGTAAATTTTCGGTCGGGGTAAACGGTATGCTGCCTATTACTCAAAACCTAACGGGCGGAAGGGTAGAGGCTAACTACCGATGGTCGGTTAACCTTAATTACAGTCTTTGAGAAGTTGTCTGTTGATGGTTGCCGGTTGTTGGAAGCTTCACTCCTAATGAGCAATGTAGTCTGTCTATATTACCATCAGCCGGCAACCGACAACAATTATATGTGGAATGTAATTGGAAATTTAGCTTCGAGTTCTTCGATTAAATGCTTTTTAACCTCGGTGCGTTCGGTGGTTTTGGTAAGAACTAAATCGTCACCTACAACTTCCTCGTATTTTACTGTCAGCACTGTATCAAACGGAACCGACTTTGCATAAATACCGGAATCGGTTTGCGACCGACTCTCCAACCAGCCGTGTGGTGTTAAGTGCCAATAGGTATATTCTGTAGTTAAAGCCATGTTGAGGTTTTAAAATGCTTTATAAATATACTGATTTACTTCGAGACTGGTTTAAAAAACTAAAGGCTGCCAATGGCAGCCTTTAGTTTTTTATATAAATCAGGATATTATCCTTTAAACTCAACAGTTTTTAAATCACCATCAACTATAATTTTTACAAGACCATGTTTAGAAAGGCCTTTCATAGCAGCGTCCCATTTTTTACCGCTTAAACCTGCCTGTGTTTTAAGGGCATCAAGGGCCAGCTGAGTGCTTACTTTAAGTATTTCAGCAATAGCTTTTTCATCATCAGTAAGTTCCAGTGCTTTTTTCTCCGGCCTCATTTGGGGGAAGAATAACACCTCTTGTATTGACGCATTGTTGGTTAGGAACATAATAAGCCTGTCCATACCAATACCAAGGCCAGATGTTGGTGGCATACCATATTCTAATGCTCTTAAAAAGTCGTTGTCAATAAATTGAGCAGCTTCAACATCACCACGTTCTGATAATTTAAGCTGTGCTTCAAAACGCTCGCGCTGGTCTATAGGGTCGTTAAGTTCAGAATAGGCATTAGCTACCTCTTTACCGCAAATCATTAGTTCAAAACGCTCTGTAAGTTCAGGGTTATCACGGTGTTCTTTACATAGCGGGCTCATTTCTTTAGGATAATCAGTAATAAATGTAGGCTGAATAAAGTTGCCTTCGCATTTTTCACCAAAAATCTCGTCAATAAGCTTGCCTTTACCCATAGTATCGTCTACCGCAATACCCATACCTCTGGCAGCTTCAAAAAGCTCCGCCTCGGTTTTACCCGTAATATCAAAACCGGTAAATTGCTTAATAGCATCGGTCATGGTTACACGTGCATAAGGTGCTTTAAAGCTTACCTGGTGTTCGCCAAAAGTAACATCCGGCGTACCGTTAACAGCTTGGGCGCAATGCTCTAACAGGTTTTCGGTGAACTCCATCATCCAGTTGTAATCCTTATAGGCTACATATATTTCCATAGCGGTAAATTCAGGGTTGTGCGTCCTGTCCATACCTTCATTTCTAAAATTTTTCGAAAATTCGTATACTCCGTCAAAACCACCTACAATAAGGCGTTTTAGATACAACTCATTAGCAATACGCATATATAGCGGAATATCTAGACTGTTATGGTGCGTTACAAATGGCCTTGCTGCTGCACCACCCGGAATAGGTTGTAGCACAGGAGTTTCAACTTCAAAATATCCTTTATCGTTAAAAAAGCCACGCATAGCGTTAAAAAGCTTGGTGCGTTTTACAAATACCTCTTTAACATGTGGGTTAACCACAAGATCTACATAACGCTGGCGGTAACGTAGCTCAGGATCTGTAAAGCCATCAAACACATTACCATCGGCATCTGTTTTAGGTAATGGCAACGGGCGCAATGTTTTGCTTAAAAGCGTAAAACTTTTTACACGGATTGATTTTTCGCCTACCTGCGTGGTAAACAATTCGCCTTCAGCGCCAATAAAGTCACCAAGGTCAATTAGCTTTTTAAACACCTCGTTATAAAGCGTTTTATCCTCGTCGGGGCAAATTTCGTCACGGTTCACGTAAATTTGTATACGGCCTTCGCTATCCTGTACTTCGGCAAAAGCAGCTTTACCCTGTATGCGTACCGACATGATTCGGCCTGCAATAACTACCTTTTTACCTTCAGCAAAATTTTCCTTCACCTGCTTTGAGGTATGGTCTACCGGAAACAGGTTAGCGGGATATGGATTAATGCCGAGATTCCTCAGCGTGTCCAGTTTTTCTCTGCGGATAATTTCTTGTTCTGAAAGCTGCATGATATGTTATTGTTTTTAAGGCAGCAAAGATAACGATATTTAATAAATAAGCAATTTGGCTTATCAGGATAATGGCTTATTCGTTAATCCTTCAATGTGTTGATTTATCAATGTGAATGAAGCCGATAAGTTTTGTAAATTTGTATTGAATTTTAGACTACAATTGCCATGAATAAAGATGTACTGTTTACTGATTTAGGTGTGAGGGATTATAAAGATGCGTGGGAATGCCAGGAAAAGCTTTTTCAGGATACGGTGGATCTTAAAATACGCAACAGGCGAGAAGAGCTCAATCTGGAAACACCTAACTATCTTTTATTTGTAGAGCATCCGCATGTATATACTTTGGGTAAAAGTGGTGATTTTGCCAACCTTTTATTGAGCGAGAAACAGCTTGAAGATAAGGGTGCTAAGTATTATAAAGTAAACAGGGGTGGCGATATTACCTATCATGGTCCCGGGCAAATTGTAGGTTACCCAATTTTAGATTTAGAGAACTTTTTTACCGATATACATAAATACCTTCGCTTTTTAGAAGAAGTTATAATACTTACCCTGGCCGATTATGGCGTAACAGGAACCCGCAGCGATGGCGAAACTGGAGTGTGGCTGGATGCAGGTACCCCTTTTGCCCGTAAAATATGTGCTATGGGCGTTAGGGCATCGCGCTGGGTAACCATGCATGGCTTTGCACTAAATGTAAATGCTAACCTTGGTTATTTTGATAATATTATTCCGTGTGGTATTCGTGGCAAGGCAGTATCCACTTTAAATGTAGAGCTAGGGGTTGAATATGTAGATGAAGATGAGGTAAAACAAAAACTCCTTAAATATTTCGCACAGCTTTTTGAAGCTACAATAGTTTTAAGTGCACCAGAAATAGAAAAAGTTACTCCTTAATATATATACCCTATTTCAACGTCGTGATTTCATCGGCCAACTCAAACTCTATCTCGGTTTGGTCGGGTAACATTCTAAAACTTTTGCGGTGGTATTTTGTTGTACCGTATTTGCGTATCGCTTCCCTATGTTCTAAAGTAGGATAACCTTTATTTTGCTTCCAGTTATACATAGGGTATTCCTCGTGCAGCTCAGTCATATAATCGTCACGATACGTTTTAGCCAATACTGATGCTGCTGCAATACTCAGGTATTTGCTGTCTCCTTTTATAATACAACTGTGCGGAATATTATTAACTGGTTTAAACCGGTTACCATCTACTATAATATAGTGCGGTACAGGATTTAGTTGGGTAATGCATTCCTGCATCGCACGTATAGATGCGTTTAAAATATTAATCTCATCTATAATTTCCGGCTTAATATGCTTAATATGGTAGCAAATTGCTTTTTCCTGAATTATAGGGCGGAGGTACTCTCGAATTTTTTCAGATAGCTGTTTGGAGTCATTAAGTAATTCGAGTTCAAAATCTTCGGGTAAAATAACAGCCGCCGCAGTAACGGGGCCGGCAAGGCATCCACGTCCAGCCTCATCAGTACCTGTTTCGTAAAGAAATTTCGAATATTTTAATGAAAGCATGAAACCTTAAATTATGATAATACGTACATTATTAGTAAGGCAAATATAATGTTAGAAAGTTAAATTTAAAATTCTTAGTGTTTAATTTGTGATTATTTATATTTTTGCTCATCTTTTCTAAATATAAATTTATTATTTATTGATATTTGTAAATGAAAAGGCTCTATTAACTATTAATTTTTTATCAAAACAGTTATGAAAAACAATACTGTAAAAGGGATTCTGGCAGCTGCATTTATTGTAGCCGGTAGCGTTTCGTCTTTTGCACAATCTCCAACACTAGCAAGGAGACAAGTTATAAACGATTCTCTTAGCAAAACATTTGCCAGGAGATCGATGAATTTAAAACAAGAGGCCATTGCTATGGCAGCTGTGAAAGGTTGGCCATTAACTATTGTCAAAGAGGATTCTTATTCGGAGTTGATGAGGGTTTCTGAAGAAGGTACTCCTATTTATTACAAGACATCTAATGCAGGATCTGCAATTACGTCGCGCGCTAACAGGCTTTACCCAAACGGTAGTGCAGGATTAAGTCTTACCGGTAAAGGTGTTAGAGGCGGTATTTGGGATGGCAACCACCCATTATTAAATCATCTTAGCTTTGGCGGAAGAGTAAGTGCCGGAGACACATTTGGTATAGAATCTTTGCACCCTACTCACGTTGCGGGTACCATGGTGGGTAAAGGCGGAACCGGTGAGACACAAATTAAAGCAAGAGGTATTGCTTATGAGGGTACGCTGAAAGCAAATAACTGGACAAATGATGATGCCGAGATGGCAGACCAAGCTTCTACAATGGTTGTTTCTAACCACTCTTACGGACTTGACGCTGAACAAAATTTTCCTGTTTGGTATTTTGGAGCTTACAACGCCGATTCCAAAAGTGTAGACGCTATAACCTTTAACAATCCTTATTACCAACCGGTAATAGCAGCCGGAAATGATAGGGGTGGCAGCTTTAACGCTACTAAAGGTGGTTACGATCTTTTAACTACTCAGGGTACTGCTAAAAATGCTATTGTAGTTGCTGCAATTGCCGAGGTAAATAACTATACCGGACCTAATAGTGTAAACATAGCTAGTTTTAGTAATTATGGGCCTACCGATGATTACAGGATAAAGCCCGATATTGCAAATAAAGGTGTAAGTGTATATTCTTCAAGTAACTCCAGCATTGCTGCATATGCAACGTTAAGCGGTACATCAATGGCTGCTCCGGGAGTGTCTGGTGTTATTATGTTATTACAGCAGCATTTTTCTAATCTTCATCCAAGCGATGATCCATCAGCACCTAATTATATGCGATCGGCTACGGTTAGAGGATTAATAGCGCACACTGCAGATGAGATTGGCGCAAACAGAGGTCCGGATGCAATGACGGGTTGGGGTTTAATAAACGCGGAAGCTTCGGCTTTAGCGTTATCAAGACAGAATACTCCCAGAGCAATTGTAGACGAGAAGACGTTAGCTAATAACGGAACTTATACTGTAAAGGTAAAGGCTACGGGCGGCGAGCGCTTAATTGCAACTTTATCCTGGACAGACAGGCCGGGTGTAGAGAGATCTACGGTAGATGTGCATACACCTACACTAATTAACGATTTAAACCTTAGAGTAGAGAGTGTTGAAACCGGAGACTTGGTATTTCCATGGATGTTAACACCATCTTATAGTGGCGCAGCTGCAGTTAGAGGTAATAATAAGGTAGATAATATCGAAAAAATTGAAATTGATGCTCCGGCAGGCGAATATATTGTTACGGTTTCTCACGTTGGTGCGCTAACAGGCGGGTCGCAGGATTATTCGTTAATTGTTACCGGTATAGACAGCCATTCGCTAAATACAGAAAAATACACACCTGATTTTTTTGCTGTGTGGCCTAATCCTGCAACTGATATTTTGAATATCAAACTTACATCTGGTAATGCTGATGGTGTTACTGCAACACTTTTTGATATCCAGGGCAGGCAGGTTATCTTTAAAAAAATAACTGCTAGTAGTGATTATATAAATGTTGCTAACCTGTCAAAAGGTCTATACATTGTAAAAATGGAGCAAGGAGGTAAACAGTATGTTAAAAAGGTTATGATAAAATAAATTTGAGGCGTGTTTAACGCAACCTTTTATTTAATATTACATCTCTATAATATATAGTGTGAAACGTCAACTATCAAGTTGGCGTTTTTTTTTAATAAAATGGTAAATATGTTAACAATAAGTGTCAATCTTCTATGGTTTTTTTACTTGCATTGAAAAAAAATCAATAAAATGGTCAATATATGCAATGTTAAAAGTTTGTTATATTAAAATAAATTAATAGATTTGCAGCTTAACTAACTCAAATTAATTTAAATATGAAATCAAAGTTTACTTGGATTTTTACGCTTTTATTAGCGTTTTTTATTCAGTTTTCCTTTGCGCAGGAGAAAACCGTTACTGGTGTAGTTACTGACAATACAGGCATGCCTGTTCCAGGAGTTACAGTAATGGTTGAAGGTGCTGCGCCTGGAGTTCAAACTGATTTTGATGGTAAATATGCAATTTCTGCAGCTGCGGGTAAAAGATTGGTGTTTTCCTATATTGGTATGGCTACGCAAACTATTACTGTTGGCGCATCTGGTTCGGTTAACGTAAAGTTAGTCGATGATGCACAGGTTTTGGATAACGTTGTTGTTGAGGCTTACAGAACTTCTTCTAAAGTAAGAACTAATATTGCCAGTACAACGGTAACATCTAAAACTATCGAAAACAGGCCTAATGCCTCGTTCGTTCAAACGCTTCAAGGTCAAATTCCTGGTTTAAATATTTCAACGGGTTCTGGTCAGCCGGGAGCAAACAACACAACTGTTATATTAAGGGGTGTTGGTTCTATCAACGGTAATGTTGAGCCTTTGTATGTTATAGATGGTGTTCCTCAAAGTAATGATAACTTTAGAAGTTTAAATCCTGCTGATATCGAATCGGTTTCGGTATTGAAAGATGCTGGTGCAACTTCTATTTACGGTAACAGGGGTGCTAACGGTGTAATTATCGTTAAAACTAAAAGAGGTGGTTACGATTCTAAATTAGCTATTAAATATAGTGGTGTAACCGGTTTTTCTAAAATGCAGGATAACAGGTATTATACAATGAACTCTCAGCAGTTTCTTGGGTTTCAAAAAGCTTACAATAATGGCGGAAGAGGTACTACACTGACCGATGCTGAAATTGCTGCTGAAGAAACGTATGACTGGAGAGATTACTTTTTTAGAACCGGTGTTTCTCAAAACCATACTTTAAGTTTAACAAGTGGTAGTAAAAACCTATCATCGTTTACATCTATTGGTTATTTAAGACAAGATGGTATCCTTTTAGGTACAGATCTTAAAAGATTTAACTTTAGAAGTAATATTAATGGTAAAAGTGATAACGACAGATTTAACTATGCTACATCTATAACAGCTAACTACTCTGTTAGTAATAGTGCTTCTAACCTAGGTACAGGAGCTGTTAACCAAAACTTTGTTATTGGTGCTGTACAGGGTGTGCCTTATGTATCACCTGGTGATTACATTAGCGGAGCAGATCTTGCTGCGGGTAGCGGATCATTAGAGTTAACTCCTTTGTACCTTTTAGATAAATTGAGGACGTTCACTAACCAGTCTGACGAGGTTAAAATGATTGGTCAGGGCCAGGCAAGTTATAAATTAACTCCGGAGTTAACTGTAGGTACTCAGTTTGGTGTTGATTACACAAATATTATTACATTAAGTTCTCAACATCCTGATGGTTTTAATGCTATTTATTTTGCTATACAAGATGGTGCTGAATATGGTGGAGACCAAAATGAAGGTTTTTCACGTACTGTAGCTTTTAATACAACTACAAATTTAACGTATAGTAAAACTTTTGCTGAGAAACACACATTAGAGGCTTCTGTATTTACTGAGTATTTTAAAGCTCACGGTAAATCATTTGGTTACGGACAAAGTGGTTTAGATCCTATATTCTTTGCCCCAGGTACAAGTAATGGTTTTATCCAGTATCAGTCTGATAATAGTTTTTACGTTCCTACAAATTCGTCAGGTAAAGCACAATCTGGTTTATTCTCTTACTTTGCAACTGCCGATTATGATTACAATGATAAGTACGGTATAACAGGTACTGTAAGGAGAGATGCTTCATTTAGGTTTGCTGATACAAACAAATGGGGTACATTCTGGTCTGTAGCTGCTCGTTGGAATATTGACAGAGAACAATTTATGGAAGGCTCAATTTTCAACATGCTTAAGTTAAGAGGTTCATACGGTAACGCTGGTAATCAGGATATCGATGGCGGAGGTACTTTTGGTGCCACATCGCTTACAAGAGAGCAGTATGGTATGAGTTCTGGCTATAATAATGCGCCTGCTTACACAATTTCAAGCCTTAACAACCCAACACTTAAATGGGAAACTATTACACAAGCCAACATTGGTTTAGATTTTGGATTGTTTAAAGGCAGGTTAAGAGGTACATTTGAGGTTTACGAGAAAAAAACTACAGATCTTTTCCAAAGTACACCGCTTTCAGCTATAAACGCTACTACTGCTATTAATGCTAACTTTGGTTCATTAAGAAATAGAGGTGCTGAAGCTTTAGTTAGTTATGACATTATTAAAACAAATGACTTTAAACTTGGTGTAACTTTTAATGGTTCGTACAATAAAAATGAGCTTATAGAGCTTCCAAGCGATAATGGTCAGGTATGGAATGGTACCAGCCTTACGATTAATAGAGAAGGTGATATTTTAAGCCAGTTCTATCTAATTAAATATGCTGGTGTTAACCCTGCAAATGGTAACTTATTGTTTTACGACATAAATGGTAACTTAACTGAAAATCCTACAGATAATGATAGGAGATACACTAACAAATCTGGTATTCCTAAATATCAGGGTGGTTTTGGTTTAGATGCAGAGTACAAAGGCTTTTTCGCAACAGCATCATTTACATACGTAGCTGATATTTATAGATTTGATTACGATTTAGCTAACTTGTTAGACCCGGATGATAGTAATTTATTTAACAAATCTACATCATTACTTAACTACTGGACTCCAGAAAACAGAGAAACAAACATTCCGTCGTTATACGCTTCTAATAAATCAATCGAAGCCAGATCTGACAGGAATTTAAGAGATGCATCTTATGTAAGGCTACGTTACGCCAGCCTTGGTTACAACTTTACTCCTGCTTTACTTCAAAACACACCTTTTACAAATATAAGGGCGTTTTTACAGGCAGAGAATTTATTTACATGGACTAAATGGAGAGGTTTTGATGCTGAGAGTAACCGTGCTGCGGATCAATCGCAATATCCAACTCCAAAAATGTTGTCACTTGGTTTAGAGGTACAATTTTAATATTAAAAATTGATTATGAAAAAAAATAAGTTATTTGTGATTGCTTTCGCTCTTATGGGACTTTTAGTTTCCTGTGATGACGCGATTAATATTATACAGGACGGTGAGGTAAATAATCCTGACCAGGTGTATAACAGTGTTCAAGATCTTCAGCGTGGTTTAAACGGTGTATATGCTGTATTTTCAACAGAAAACACAATTGAATTTAATGCATTGTTTACAGATGAGGTAGCTATTGGCTATCAAAATGGTGGACAAGGTCTTAATGATGGTTTATACAACTTTCAATTAAATGCCGGTACTGGTGCTGCAACAGGTATATGGGGTAGTAACTACCGTGTAATCAACTTTGCAAACAGAATACTGGCTCAGGCTCCTCGTGTATTCGATCAAATTGAAAATACTGATGAAGAGCAAAACGCTATTGATGTAGCTACATATAACTACGTAATAGGTGAGTTACACGCTATTAGGGCTTTTGCAACTTTCCAGTTACTTAGCTATTATTCTACAAATCTTAAAGATGATAGCGCTCTTGGAGTGATGATTCTTGATTTTGTACCGGATAATCAGTACAATACTTTCCTTCCAAGAAGCACGAATGCAGAATGTTTTGCCTTTATTGAAAAAGATCTTGCAATAGCTGACGAGATGTTAGCTCCTGCTGCTAATCCTACAAGGGTTTCTCCCGTATTTGTTTCAGCTTTAAGGGCTAGAATGGCTGCCTATAGAGGACGATATACTGAGGTATTACCATACGTAAATTCACTCATCTCTCAGTTTCCATTAGCTACAAAGGCTAACTATCCTAAAATTTGGACTGATACATCTTTAGATGAGATCATCTTCAAATTAGCACGTGTTAGCGGTGATTTTAGAGTAGGTAGCTACTGGGCAAGTGCTAGTAGTTCTTACACAGGTTCTCCGTTTTTTGAAGTTGGAAGATCTTTATACAATTTATTTGGTGCTGGCGATGTTCGTGGCGGTGCAAGTCTGGTAGATCCAACTTCTAAAATATCTACAAACCCTGCCGGAACTCCTAACTATAAAGAAGACGATGTTCTTGTTATCAATAAATATCCTGGTAATACAGCACAAAGTGATGTACTTTTAAATGATATCAAGGTATTTAGAGTTGCTGAAATGTATCTTTTAAAAGCTGAAGCGTTAGCGGCTTCAGGGAACCTTAATGGTGCAGGTAGTAACTCTGTTGCCGGTGTTTTAAGATTGCTTAGAAATGCTCGCTACGGCGCTACTCAACCGCTTCCTGTATTTGCAGATGCTACTGCAGCGTGGTCTGAAATTTTAACTGAGAGAAGAAAAGAATTGGCTTTAGAAGGTTTCCGTTATCTTGATATTAAACGCTTAGGTGTTTTAGCAGGTAATAGAGGTGTTGAGAGATATTCAAGAGACTGTGAGCAATACAATGCTTGTACACTTGCTCCGACAGATTACAGGTTTACAATGCCTATTCCAACTACTGAGTTAACTGCAAATCCTAATATCCGCGGACAACAAAATCCTGGTTATTAATAATAATATTTAATACTATGAAAAAATATTTTTTAAAAATTGCTACGTTGCTTGTTTTCGTAACAGCTTTAACTAGTTGTGAAGATGATAAAGTAATATATAATGTAGATAATGGCCAGTCTTTAGTTGGGTTTAATACATTCTCAGCTAACGTGCCTGCTTTTGATAGCACTGAGCCGGAATATGTTTACGAGTTAGAAGTTGGCACTACTAATAAAGTGAACTATGACAGAAAAGTTGTTTTAGCAGTTAATAATGAGTTAACTAATGCAACACCTGGACAATATTCAATTGATGAGTCTACATCTGTTATTCGCGCTGGTGAGTTTACTACTAAACTTAGAATTATTGGTAACTATGACGCTCTACCTGTTACAGGAAGAGTACAGTTAGTATTCGATTTAGTTTCGGTTCAGGATTCAGATGTGGTTAACAATCAAAATACCAGGTTTACTGTATATTTGTTCAGAGCTTGTCCTATTGTTCGTGATGAGTTTTTAGGAACTTATAACGCTGACGAAGCAGGAGATTTATATCAGGTTGTTGCTACAGCTGGTGAGGCACCAAACGAAATACTGCTATCTAATATTTCGAATATAGATCCAAACTCTGTTACTCACGTGTTTTTAGGATCTGATGTTGCTAATCCTTTCCTTACATTCCCTGGAAATTATCCTAATACTGAAATTAACTATCTTGCTCCTGCTGTTCCCGGCAATGAGCAGTATGGTAAAGTATATGTTAATGGTGTAGCTACTAGTCGTTTCGACTCTTGCTTAAAAACTATTACGCTTACTTACAACTTAGCTGTTTCTGCAGGTACATTTGCAGCGAGCACTATTGTTATGACTAAACAGTAATATGTATTATATTTCTTGTTCAAAAACCCGCTTTTAAGCGGGTTTTTTTTGTTAGTTATTTACCTTTAATAAATTATCTTTGTCGTTATACATTATAATGATTTGTATGTCTAAACGCATTATTTTTCTGGCATTTTTATTATTTCAAACCTTGGCTTTTAGTCAGCAGGTTGCAAAAAAATCTGCTACTGCAAAATCTGATTTAGGTAGTGAAACTAAATCTGATACCATTGCGACTATCGATATGTATAAAATAGTAACACTACAACGCGATACAACACTTGTAGATACTACATTGAGTCTTAAAAAAGAATATCGTGTAAATTATCTTCGTAAAGATAATTTCGGGTTACTTTCTTTAAATAACGAAGGGCACACTTATAATACCTTAAATTATGGGTTAACGGAATTTAATCCGTTCCCTAAGTTTGGTTTTAAAGCTAAGCACTTTGCGTACATGGAGGTACATGATATTAATTATTATAATGTACCCACCCCTTATACTGATTTAATGTACCGGTCGGTTTTAGGCCAAGGTCAAATGCTGGATGCCTTTATTACTGCTAATACATCAGAAAATTTTAATCTCTTTGTTGGCTACAAAGGGTTAAGGTCTATCGGGAAATATATTAACGAACGCTCGAGTAATGGTAACTTCCGGATAGGCGGTAGCTATAATACTACCAGTAAGCGGTACGTTGCTAAATTTCATTTTACCGGTCAGGATTTTTCGAATCAGGAAAATGGCGGAATCACTAATTTAGAAAATTTTGAAAGTGGTGAAGACCCCTACACGCAAAGGGAGCGATTGGATGTTTATTTTCGGGATGCAGAATCGGTTATGAAAGGCAATCGATTTTTTATAGACCATACATACAGGCTTAACAAAACCAATCCGAACAGTATTGTTTTTCATCATCAGTTTAATTACGAAAATAAGTTTTTTGAATTTCGCCAACCCACGGTAAGCAGTAGGTTTGGCGATGCTTATGCTACATCAATAAATGATAAGACAAGATACAACCGCATGTACAATTTAATCGGTGCGGCCTATAGCAATGAGATAATTGGTGCAGTTGAGTTCTATATTGAAGATTACAATTACAATTATTTTTATCGAAGAGTAATATATGAAAATGATGAGAATAATAAACCCATAGTTAGCGTACCGAATTCGTTTAATGATAGGATAAATACATATGGTGCACGATATATTTATCAAAGAGGGAAATGGAATGGTACGGCCTTAGTTTCAAATTCAATTACAGATCAGTCTTTAGCTAACATTAATTTACAGGCAAAGTATACTTTTGACAAGAGAAATTCGGTTTCAGCAACGTATCAGAACATGAACAAGCTGCCCGACCTTAATTACAGGTTGTATCAGAGTGATTATGTATATTACAATTGGTCTAATGATTTTAAAAACGAAAAGATTAATAGCTTCAAATTCGATGCTAAAACTAAGTGGCTGGATGCATCGTTACAATACACTGTATTAAAAGATCATCTTTATTTTAAGAATACATTTGTACCAAACCCAGATAACGGAGGTACTGTATTTGATACCCTATATGTTTCGCCTTCCCAAGCTGATAAAACGATTAACTACCTGTCTTTAAAAGTGGGTAGAGAATTTAGGTTAGGAAAATTCGCCTTAGATAATACCTTGTTATACCAAAACGTACAACAGACTGGCAACATACTAAATGTGCCGGACTTTGTTACACGTAATACTTTATACTATTCTGACAATCTATTTAAAAAAGCATTGTTTATACAAACAGGTTTAATATTTCAGTATTTTACGAAATATAAGGGCAACGACTATAACCCGCTGTTAGGAGAATTTTATGTGCAGGATAAGCGAGAGTTTGGCGGGTATCCTCTCATCGATTTTTTCCTGAATATGAAAATACAGGAATTTAACCTGTTCTTAAAAGCGGAGCATTTTAATTCCAGTATGTCCGGATATAATTTTTATTCTGCTCCTAACTATCCTTATAGAGACTTTACGTTCCGTTTTGGAATAACATGGAATTTTTTCTCTTAGGTAATATTTTTAATCCTTTGGCAATATCTTTGCATAGTACTATAATCTCAGCAATTATAATTAAATGAAATACGCAAAAAACATACTCGGTACTATTGGAGACACTCCAATGGTTAAAATAAATAAACTTACTAAAGAAATCGACGCACTGGTTCTAGCCAAGCTGGAAACCTTTAATCCAGGTAACTCGGTTAAAGACCGTATGGCCGTAAAGATGATTGAAGATGCAGAAGCCGACGGGCGCTTAAAACCCGGCGGAACAATTATAGAGGGTACATCGGGTAACACAGGTATGGGGCTTGCGCTGGGTGCAATCGTAAAAGGATACAGCCTTATTTGTGTAATATCTGATAAGCAAAGTAAGGAGAAAATGGACATTCTTCGTGCAGTAGGTGCTAGGGTAGTGGTGTGCCCAACTGATGTAGAGCCGACAGATCCGCGTTCGTATTATTCTGTTTCGAAACGCCTGGCCGATGAAACGCCAAACTCATGGTATGTAAATCAATACGATAATTTAAGTAATACAGCCGCACATTATGAGCAAACCGGCCCTGAAATCTGGGCTCAAACCGAAGGTAAAATAACCCACTTTGTTGTAGGGGTAGGTACAGGCGGTACAATATCGGGTGTTGCCAAGTATTTAAAAGAACGTAACCCTAACGTGAAAATTTGGGGAATAGATACCTATGGTTCGGTATTTAAAAAATATCATGAAACCGGAATTTTTGATGAAAATGAAATTTATTCTTATGTAACTGAGGGCATCGGCGAAGACATACTTCCTAAAAATGTTGACTTTTCACTTATTGATGGTTTTACTAAAGTAACCGATAAGGATGCTGCAGTTTACACACGCAGGCTTGCGCTTGAAGAGGGTATTTTTGTGGGTAACTCAGCCGGGGCTGCGATTAAAGGAGTGCTTCAGTTAAAGGAACATTTTAAACCGGAAGATGTTGTCGTGGTTTTATTTCATGATAGCGGTAGCCGTTATGTAGGTAAAATGTTTAATGATGACTGGATGCGCGAACGCGGATACCTTGATGACGAAATTACAAAAGCTGAAGATCTTATAAAAGATCATTCGGATAAGCCTTTAGTAGTGGTTCGTACCGAAGAATTAGTTAGCCATGCTATCGACCGTTTAAAAAAATATAAAATATCTCAAATACCGGTTATTGATGTTGATGGTTTTGTAGGATCTGTAGATGAAACCGACCTTTTCCGAAGCTATGTAGAGGATAAAGATATTGCTGATAAGCCTATTAAATCGGTTATGGGAAAACCATACCCCATTGTAAAAGCAACAACATCTATCGAGGAGATATCTAAACTGATCAATAAAGATAATCAGGCGGTATTGGTTGATTTAGGCAATGGCAAACACCATATTATTACCAAACATGATATTATAAGTTCTATTAAATAGAGATTAATTTTAGGCTGGTATATCCAGCCTTTTTCTTATTTGACCTTTTCTAATATACAATATGAATTTTATTGCAATAGATTTTGAAACCGCAACCGGATACCCGCATAGTGCCTGTGCTGTTGGTATTGTAACGGTAGAGGATGGCCTTATAACCGAGGAATATCATACTCTTATTCAGCCTCCGGAAAATGAGTATTGGTATCGCAATGTTATGGTACACGGTATTAAACCTGTGCAGACGGTAAATATGCCAACGTTCGACACGTTATTTCCTGAAATACATAAGCGTCTATTCGGTAAAAAAATAGTTGCTCATAATGAATCGTTCGATCGTAATGTGCTGGCGAAAACAATGCGTTATTACGGATTGTATTATGACGAACTTGAAATTGCCGATAAGTGGGAATGTACCGTTCGCATTTATCGTGCAAAAGGGTATAAGCCGGCAAACCTGCGTGCTTGCTGCGACCGTCATGATATTGAACTTAACCACCACGAAGCATTATCAGATGCCCGGGATTGTGCAAAATTATATTTATTGCACGACGGGCAGGTTAAACTAAACGTGTAATTACTCATGTTTTACTAATACCATTTTTCCGGCTTATTCGTTATCTTTGGATAAATCTATTACTACAATCTTAAAATGCCGTATAAAAAAATATACATATTTCTGTTTTTAATGGTCGCGACAATTGGGGCAAGGGCATCGATGATATTGCTGCCTATGGACGAAAGCACTCAGCAAAACCACTTAAAAGCGTATGGAATTACCTATTGGGTATTAAATAAAAGCTATAAGGCCAATTGGCTGCTTAATTATAGAGGTGGGTCTTTTTTATTGCCCGATGCGCAGGAAATCAGGCGCGAGTGTCAAATACGAGGGGTAAGTTTCGAAATTTTGTCAGATAGTGAGGCAAATGGCATTCTAGATGAAATTAGCAGCCCGTCTCAAAATATGGAAAACGTTATCTTAGAGAAAGCTCCTAAAATTGCCGTGTACACCCCACCTGGAAAACAACCTTGGGATGATGCTGTAACTATGGTGCTCACATATGCGGAAATTCCGTTTACAGCAATATATGATGAACAGGTGTTAGACGACGGATTATTATTATACGATTGGCTACACCTGCATCACGAAGACTTTTCAGGGCAGTACGGTAAATTTTTTGGTGCTTACAGAAATACGCCCTGGTACATCCAACAGAAAAAAGATGCTGAAGCGTTAGCCTCCAAACTTGGCTATTCTAAAGTCTCTCAGGAAAAATTAGCGGTAGCATTAAAAATTCGTAATTTTGTAATAGGAGGAGGCTTTATGTTTGCCATGTGTTCGGCAACAGATAGCTTTGACATTGCGCTTGCTGCTGAAGGGCTGGATATTTGTGAACCTATGTTTGACGGGGATGCGAGTTCGCCCAATTACCAGTCTAAATTAGATTACAATAATTCGTTTGCCTTTAAAGAATTTGTGTTGGAACGTAATCCTATTGTTTACGAGTTTTCAGATATCGACACTACCAATAAACGCAGCATAGCTCCCGATAGTGACTACTTTACTTTAATGGAATATTCAGCGAAATGGGACCCTATTCCGTCGATGCTTTGCCAAAACCATACGCAGTTAGTAAAGGGATTTATGGGCCAGACCACCGCTTTTGATGGCAGCCTTGTAAAATCGAACGTGCTGGTTATGGGTGAACAGAAGCAAAATGGCGAAGCACGTTACATTCACGGGACAAAAGGCAAAGGAATGTTTACTTTTTACGGAGGGCACGACCCCGAAGATTACCAGCATAGGGTAGGCGACGCCCCAACGGTTTTAGACCTGCACCCCAATTCACCTGGCTACCGATTGATACTGAACAACGTATTATTCCCGGCCGCAAAGAAAAAGAAGTTAAAAACGTAGTTTAATCCGTGTGCTGGAATACAAGTTGGTAATTCGATGATTTGAATTTCCTGTTATTGAAATCGACAAATACTATAATCTAATAATATAGAAACCGGCATCAAGCCGGTTTTTATATTTATGCATGCTGCAGTAGTTGCCTGTCTTCTTTAAAAGTTTTAATAACATCTACCACTATAGAAATTTGCTCTGTTAAAGCGACTACCATATCATCCTGCTGAGCGATAGATAAGGCATGCCTGACAGCTTCTGCCTCATCAGGAATAATTTCATGACTAACATTTTTACCCGATCTGGACAATCCTTCTAACAAGCAGCCGATGATTTTTTGCTCACTGTTACCTCTCAGGTTATGTTCCTGACGGATAATAACATGGTCGAACATTCTTCCTGCAATTGTAGCGCACTCTTTCATATCCTGCTCTCTACGATCGCCAATACCCGAAATAATTCCGATTTTTCTGTTTGCCGATACATTGCTCAGGTAATCTTCCATCGCGTTATACCCATGTGGATTATGTGCATAATCTACTAAAACTTTAAAGTCTCCTAAATCAAAATGATTCATTCGGCCCGGAGTAAGTTCATAGCCCGGAACAAAACTTTCAAGAGAGCTATGTATTTCCCTCGCAGAAAATCCATGCAGGTAGGCCGCTAACGTTGCAGCAAGTGCATTCGCAACCATACATTTTATCTTACCGCCATTTGTAAGCGGCACCTCATTTACTTCGGCAAGGTGCAAAACTTTATTATTTTGCTTAACCGTTAAATAATTATTTTCTAAAACCGCAACAGTTTTACCTTCGGCATAAAGGCGGTGTATATATTTACTTTTCTCATCTGCACTAAAATAGGCTACATTGCATCGCAATTCAAAACCTATTTTACGGCAATAGTCATCATCCGCATTAAGTATAGCCCAGCCATTTCTTTTTACACTTCGTGCTACTACCGCCTTTACATTGGCTAAGTCTTTTAACGTATGGATATCATTTAACCCCAAGTGATCTTCTTTAATGTTAGTAATTATACCAATATCACATTGGTTAAAACACAAGCCCGATCTTAATATACCGCCACGCGCAGTTTCGAGTACGGCAAATTCTACTGTTGGGTCTTTTAAAACATATTCTGCACTAACCGGGCCGGTTGTGTCACCTTCCATCATCAGTTGATTATTAATATAAATGCCTTCTGTTGTGGTGTATCCGGTGTTGTAACCACTTTTCTGAGCCATATGTGCAATGAGTCGGGTAGTGGTTGTTTTGCCATTAGTACCGGTCACTGCTATAATTGGTATACGGCTTGCCTTATTATCAGGGTATAACATATCTATAACCGGGGCAGCGACATTGCGTGGCTTACCCTCACTTGGCGCAAGATGCATACGAAAACCGGGTGCAGCATTAACCTCTAGCACCTTACCGCCATTTTGCTTAATAGGTTCAGAAAGATTTGGCGCCATAATATCAATGCCACAAATATCTAGATCGATTATACGGGCAACTCTTTCTGCTAATGCGATATTATCAGGATGCACTTCGTCAGTAACATCAATTGCCGATCCTCCGGTGCTAAGGTTTGCAGTAGCTTTTAAATAAACCACCACACCCTCGTAAGGGATACTGTTTAAAGTATACCCCTGGTGTTCTAATAACTCATTGCTATCAGTACCTAATGTTATCTTTGTCATTAAATTTTCATGACCATCCCCACGCCTTGTATCAGAATTTACAATATCAACTAATTCTAAAATTGTATCTATACCATTACCAGTTACATGGGCCGGGACGCGTTTTGCGGCAGCCACAAATTTATTGTTGATAACCAGCACCCTAAAGTCATGGCCTTGTATAAATTGCTCTGCAATTACCTTACGACTATGTACCTGGGCAGTGACCAAAGCTTTTTGCGCCTGCTCCCAAGATGTTATGTTTATAGTGGCACCACGGCCGTGATTGCCATCGAGTGGTTTAATTACTAATGGGTAACCAATGCCATCTACAATAGTTCTTAAACTATCTTCATCGGTACACACAGCTCCTTTAGGAACAGGTATGGCCGCAAAATCAAGCATTTGTTTGGTTTTATTTTTATCTGAAGCAATTCCCACTGCCAGTATGTTAGTTTTACTGGTAGTAGTAGCCTGAAAACGCATTTGGTTAACGCCGTAGCCTAGCTGTATCAGCGAGTTATCGCCTAAGCGGGTAAACGGAATACCTCTTTTTACACCTTCATCTACAATGCTTTTTGTACTTGGGCCAAGACAATTGTATTTACAAATTTCTCTAAGTTTAGTAATGTCAGCTTCAATATCATAAACTTCGCCGGAAATTAGCGCCTCGGCAATTGCTACGGCTGCTTTTGCAGCATACAATCCGGCCTCTTCATCTTCATAAGCAAATACTACATTATAAACTCCTTTGTCAATAGTCGATCGTGTGCGGCCATAGCCGGTCTCCATCCCTGCAAGGGTTTGAAGCTCTAGCGCAATATGTTCTATAACATGGCCCATCCAGGTACCCATTTCGACCCTCACGAAAAAGCCTCCGCGCATGCCCTCACTGCATTCATGTTCTATTAAAGATGGCATCAAATTTTGAATTCGATCGTAAAAGCCGTCTATTTTATTTGTCGGTCGGTCTTCCAGTTCGCCAATATCAAGTCGCATCTGGATTAATTTAGAGCGGTAATTACTCCATACATTTGGGCCGCGTAGTACCTGTGTTTTTAAAATTTTCATGGCAGGCAAGTATTTTTATTTCAGAGAAAATGTTTTATAAAGTGGTATTACCAAATTACTATACACACTAAAACATTGTACATACCTTAAGAAAATTTTGTGACTGAATTTCAAGCTAAATTCTTGTAAGACAATACCTAGGATGCCGAATAAAAAAAGGAGCCAATAGGCTCCTTTCATGCTGATGTCAAAACTTATGACTGTATTGCTTCTTCGTTTTCTTTATCGAGATAGCCTTGTACGGTTTCGATAGCATTTGCAATTACATCGCTTAGTGCAGTAATATGGCTGCCCTCAATGGCGTTACTAATGGCATGCTTAATAGCATCTGTCTCTTTAGGGATAACCTCATAGGTAATCTCACGACCAGATGCTTTAAAGCCTTCCAGTAATAAACCGTTGATTTCTTCTTCTGTACGGCCGCGCAGGTGCTTTTCATTACGCATAATGATATGATCGAACATTCTGGCAGCGATAGTTGCACAGTCTCTTATGTCCTGGTCACGCCTGTCACCCACACCGGATATAATTCCGATTTTTTTGGTTGCTTCAACATTCGAAAGGTAATCTTCTACCGCAAGGTAACCGCCCGGGTTATGTGCAAAGTCGATAAGAACCTTAAACTTTTTAAATTCAAAAATATTCATACGGCCCGGCGTTTGCGCCGTACCCGGAATAAACGTTTGTAATGAAAGGCTGATGTCTTCGGTTTTAAAGCCCCATAAGTACGATGCAAGGGTCGCCGCAAGAGCGTTAGCAATCATAAAACGTGCTTTGCCACCAAGGGTAAGGGGCACGTGCGACGCTTTTTCTACACGTATTTTCCATTCACCTTTTTTTATCGTGATGTATCCGTTCTCGTAAACTGCAGTTACACGTCCTGCTTTAGCTTCTTCCTTAATAAAAGGGCTCTCTTCGTCTAAGCTAAAGTAAGCCACGTTACAATCCAGTTCTTTCCCGATTTTTACACATTCCGCATCATCGGCATTAAGTATTGCCCAACCATCTTTCTTAACGCTGCGCACCACAACGCGCTTAACACGAGCAAGATCATCAAGGTTATGAATGTCGCTTAACCCTAAATGGTCTTCCTGAATATTGGTAATGATACCAATGTCGCATCGGCTAAAGCCAAGACCCGATCTTAAAATTCCACCACGTGCGGTTTCTAAAACAGCAAATTCAACCGTAGGATCTTTTAAAATATATTCTGCGCTAAAAGGTCCGGTTGTGTCACCTTTCTCGAGCATATGATTTTGGATATAAATACCATCAGATGTGGTAAAGCCAACTTTGTAACCAATGTTTTTTACAATATGGGCAAGCAGTCGGGTAGTAGTAGTTTTACCATTAGTACCTGTAATGGCAAAAATAGGTATACGGCTAGGCTTGCCGGGAGGATAAAGCATATCGATAACGGGAGAGGCAACATTGCGGGGTAAACCCTCAGATGGAGCAAGGTGCATACGGAAACCCGGCGCCGCATTAACCTCTAATATTACGCCGCCATTTTCTTTAAGTGGCTGCGTAAGGTTTTCGGCCATAATATCAATACCGCAAACATCTAAACCAATAACCCTTGAAATTCTTTCAGATAAGAAAATGTTCTCAGGATGCATCATATCAGTTACATCAACCGATGTGCCTCCGGTACTAAGATTTGCAGTTGATTTTAAATATACGATTTCGCCTATAGATGGAACAGTTTCTAAAGTGTAACCTTTCTTTTCTAACAAATCTGTAGTGTCTCGGTCAACCGAGATTTCAGTAAGTACATTTTCATGGCCGTATCCTCGACGCGGGTCAAGATTTTCGGTGTCAATCAACTCCTGAATAGTATTTTGCCCGTTACCCTGAACATGAGCCGGTACGCGTTGCGCAGCTGCCACTACTTTATTATCGATAACCAGTACACGGAAATCATAACCGGTAATAAATTTTTCTACAATAACACGGGTGCCGTAAGTTTGGGCAAACGCCAGTCCGGCAACAGCATCTTGATAAGTATTTACGTTGATAGATGCTCCCTTTCCATGATTACCGTCTAAAGGCTTAAGCACAATAGGGTAGCCTATTTCATTAATAATACTTTTAAGGCTTTCCTCATCGGTACAAATGCCGCCGCCCGCAACAGGTATAGATGCCGCACTAAGCAAACGTTTGGTTTGTTCTTTATTACAGGCAATATCTACTGCAATATGGCTTGTTTTGTTGGTAATGGTTGCCTGAAAGCGCATTTGGTTAATACCGTAACCCAGCTGCACTAGCGAATTAGTGCCAAGGCGTATCCATGGGATGTCGCGTGCAACCGCCTCTTCTACAATGCTACCGGTACTAGGGCCCAAACGATCGCGTTCGCGTATTTTGCGCATGGTTTGCAAATCTTCATCAAGGTCATATTCTGTTCCTGCAATTAGCGCTTCGGCAATTCGTACCGATGCCTCTGCAGCGTATATACCTACGTTTTCTTCAAGGTAGCTAAATACAACATTATAAGTGCCCGGCGTTTTAGTTTCGCGTGTACGCCCAAAACCGGTATCCATCCCGGCAAGCGTTTGGATTTCGAGTGCGATATGTTCTATTACGTGACCCATCCAGGTGCCCCTTTCAATACGTGAAAAGAAACCACCCCGGCAACCTTCAGAACAGCGGTGCGTAATAAGCGATGGCATCAATGCTTCTATACGTTCACGAAAACCTTCTATTTTATTGGTAGGATTTTGCTCCATTTCCTCGAGGTCAAGGCGCATTTGTATTAATTTTTTTCGTTTAACGCTCCATAAGTTAGGTCCGCGCAACGCCTGGATTTTCTCGATTTTCATATATTGGCAAAAAGGGGGGTTATATAAGTTGGTTTAAGTGAAATAAAATACAACTTACTGTGTTTTTGCTAAAGTTAAGCAAAAGCCTATTAAATGGTATTTCGTGGTTAGAAAATTACTTAAAAAAATAATTAAAAAGTATCTTTGCAGTGATTATTTTGTAAGGTTGCTGATTGATAACCTTTAGGAAAGAAATAATTAACCGTAAATTGCGTTTTTTGACGTATAAAATTACTTTTAGAGCATGAATAATGTAAAGGGGAAACTAATAATTATAGGTGGCGCGGTAGATAAGGGGAGCTTTACCGAGGTATCTTATGATGAAAATATTGCTAACAATTTAAACTTTTTTGAGACCGGGATTTTAAGGCGTATTATACTTGAATCTAAACATGGTGAAGATTCGCGTATTGAGGTAATCACTACAGCATCGGTTATTCCGCGCCAGGTGGGGCCACAATATGTAAAGGCGTTTGAATATTTAAAGGCTAAGAACGTAGGCCTTATGTATATCGAAAAGAGGGAACAGACGAAAGATCCCGAAATTTTAGAGCGTATAAAGGCAGCCGACATTGTTATGTTTACCGGTGGCGACCAGCTAAGGCTTACGTCTATACTGGGCGGAACTACACTGCATGACATTATTCTTGATAAATTTAAGAATGAAGATTTTATTTACGCAGGTACATCTGCCGGTGCGGCGGCAGCCTCTAATAACATGATTTATCAGGGCAGCAGCCAGGAAGCTTTACTTAAAGGTGAGGTTAAAATTACCAGCGGCCTTAGCCTTATAGAAAACGTAATTATAGATACCCACTTTGTGCAGCGTGGCCGTATAGGCAGGTTGTTTCAGGCAGTGGTAGGTAATCCGCGTGTATTAGGTATAGGCCTTGGTGAAGATACCGGCTTACTTATTACCAGCGATGGTAAAATGGAAGCAATAGGCTCCGGGCTTGTAATACTTGTCGACGGTCGACAGATTATGGATACTAACCTTACTCAGGTTGAGTTAGGCAAGCCTATATCTATCAACAATATGATAGTTAATGTTATGAGTATGTATGATACCTACGACCTTAACACGCATACTATGGAAATACATAACTCACAATACTCATTACCCTTATATGTTGCTGCGGAAACTGACGTTGAAGAAGCGGTAAATTTAGACGATATAGAGTAGAAACCTTTCAAGATAATAACGAGGCATAAAGGCCGTAAATTTTATAACTTAGTTGTAAAATATTGCGTGGCTTTGTGCCTTTTTACATATAACTTTGTGAAACAACAACATCAATTAAAAATGAAAATAATTATACACGGCGGATTTTTTAGTGAGTCTACTACCGATGCACAAACTAAACAGGCCAAACAAAGCGCGCTTACTAACATAGTAAAACAATCGTATGAGTACCTTAAAAGTCATACTGCTTTACAAACAGTTGTGTATGCGGTGTCGCTACTTGAAGATAACAAACAGTTTAATGCAGGTACAGGGTCGCAGATACAAAGCGATGGTAAGATACGCATGAGTGCTGCCCTTATGGATGGCACTACGCAAAAGCTAAGTGGTGTTATAAATATCGAAAATGTACAGAACCCAATACAAGTTGCCGAAAAACTTTTGGCGTATGATGATAAGGTATTAGGTGGGGAAGGTGCGAACCAATTTGCCCGCAGTAATGGTTTTGCTGAATTTAGCACTGAAACTCCTGAACGACGTGCCGAGTATGAAAAGAAGCTTGCTTCCGGTGGAAAAGGTACCGTAGGCTGTGTAGCCCTTGATGCTAATGGCAAACTTGCGGTAGCAACGTCTACAGGAGGTAAAGGATTTGAAATGGTTGGTAGAATATCCGATAGTGCTACTGTGGCAGGTAATTATGCTAATGCTTTTTGTGGTGTAAGTTGTACAGGGGTAGGCGAAGATATTGTAAGTAATGCAACAGCTACTAAAATTGTAACCCGCGTTACCGATGGTATGACTATTGCCGATGCTTTTAATAAAACCTTTACCGAACTTAAGCCCTATGATGGTTTTGCCGGCGCGATAGGCATCGATGCGCATGGAAACATATTTCATCAGGATTCACACCCAAGTATGGTATTTGCAAGTTATGATGGTGAGACTGTTGAAGTATTTGGGTAGTTTGCAGCCGCAGTTTTCCGTAGATTCAATATAGTATATATATAGCCCTGTAATACATGAGTATTGCAGGGTTTATTATTTTGGCTTATGAAATAACCAAACATTAAATTTTGATCTTGATTGTTTCAAACAAAAAGAATTTATTGGCAACTACCAATTAACATATATAAAAACATGAAAAAAAGCGTATTATTCTTGCTTGTATATTTGTTAACCACTAGCGTATTTGCTCAAAAAACTTTACAAGGCTGTTGAGGCTGGCGATACCGAAAAAGTAAAAACATTATTAAAAAAAGGTGCTGATGTTAACGAATATGCGGCAGATGGGTTATTTCCTCTTTGGCGTGCCGCTGCCGATAATAATTATGATATTGCCGCGCTACTTTTACAAAATGGCGCTAAGGTAAATCAGTTGGATAAATTGGAACCATTGTTATCAACGTCTCTTGAAATTTGCTGTCAGGAAGGTTATCTTAAAATGATAACGCTACTTGTTGATAATGGTGCCGATGTTAACAGAAAAGGCTTTCACGACTTTACACCAATAGGAATAGCAGCACGTAACGGACATGTTGATACTGTAAAATATTTTGCAGATAAAGGAGCAGTGATAGATCAAAAAGCAAGCGATGGTGCTACGCCATTAGAGCATTCGTCATTTCAGGGGCATCTGGAAGTTGTGAAATTTTTAATAGCAAAAGGAGCTAATGTAAATAACAAAGATAAAGAAGGAGATTTCCCTTTAGGGGAAGCAGCCCGTGGTAACCATATACAAATTATGCAAGCATTGATAGATAATGGTGCTGATGTTACACTGAAAAATAATAAAAACGAATCGGCTTTAGATCTTGCCCGTGCTGCAAAACAAACTCAGGCAGTTGAGTTGCTGCTAAAGTATAGTAAATAGGTTGTCTACTGATAATGTATATACGTGGAATTCTAACGTTTTTTTTGAGGGACTTCAACCCGGCAATTACCCAATAAAAAACCCGCTTAGTTATAAGCGGGTTTTTAAAGTAAGTAAGATAAATATATTGTTTATAAAACGTTTTTTATTTAACCTGGTTTACTATAGCTGTAAACGCTTCTGGGTGGTTCATAGCAAGATCGGCAAGAACTTTACGGTTCAATTCGATACCTGATGCTTTAACTTTACCCATTAGTTGAGAGTAGCTTAAACCGTGTAGTCTTGCACCAGCGTTAATACGCATAATCCATAATGCACGGAAGTTTCTCTTTTTTTGTTTACGGTCACGGTAAGCATAAACCATTGCTTTTTCTACCGCATTTTTGGCTACTGTCCAAACGTTTTTACGTCTTCCAAAGAAACCTTTGGCTTGCTTCATTACCTTTTTTCTTCGGGCTCTTGAAGCTACTGAATTTACTGATCTTGGCATAATTTTTCTTGTTTTTGTAGCAGGCGTTCTGTGAAATTACAGAAACTTATATTGGGCCATGCTCCAGGGTTATAATAATTTGTTTAACCGAAACAGCGGTTGGATTAACGTAATCCTAATTGCTGTTTAACGCTCTTCTCATCTGTAGGGTGAACTAAAGTTGAGTGTGTAAGAGCTAGCTTACGCTTTTTAGATTTTTTAGTCAGGATGTGACTTTTAAAAGCGTGCTTTCTTTTAATTTTACCTGAGCCAGTAACTTTAAATCGTTTCTTGGCACTGGATTTAGTTTTCATTTTAGGCATCTTGATTCCTGTATTTAAATATCTTACTTACTTTTATTTTTAGGTCATAAAGACTTTTAAGTAATCAAGTCTGTTAAGTCTTAACGTCAAGCCGGTTAAGGACTTTTGACTTTAAAGGCTTTCGACTTTCGACCTCTTTCTTTATGCTTTTTTCTTCTTAGGTGCGATAAACATAATCATACGTTTACCTTCAAGTACCGGCATAGCTTCAACTTTACCCCACTCTTCAAGGTCGGTAGCAAGTTTAAGCAGCAAAATCTGGCCTTGCTCTTTATATATAATAGATCGTCCTTTAAAGAAAACGAATGCTTTTAGTTTAGCACCTTCTTTAAGGAACTTCTCAGCATTTTTCTTTTTAAAGTCATAATCATGCTCATCAGTCTGAGGTCCAAAACGAATTTCTTTTACAACAATTTGCGTAGACTTAGCCTTAAGCATTTTATCACGTTTCTTTTGTTCGTAAAGAAACTTCTTGTAATCCATTATTTTACAAACGGGCGGCTCAGCATTGGGAGATATCTCCACAAGGTCAAGCTCAAAGCCTTCTGCCATTTGTAGTGCCTGCGATGTTTTGTAAACACCGGGCTCTACATTTTCTCCCACAAGCCTTACTTCGGGAACACGGATAGCATTATTAGTTCTGTGCGCATCCTTTTTTTCTACTCGAGGCTGGTAGCCTCTGTTGTTTCTTATTGCTATGGCTTTAAAAATTTAAGTTAAACTTGAAATGTTTTTAGTGTTTTATCTATTTCCTCCTGCACAATGGCAGCAAAGGCATCAATAGTCATTGTTTGGTTACTCTTACCTGCATCACCATGACGGCGTACAGAAATCGTACCGTTTTTCTCCTCATCTTCACCTACAATCAGCATAAAAGGGGTTTTCTGTACTTCAGCTTCCCTAATTTTACGTCCTATAGTTTCGTTTCGGTTATCTACGGTGGCGCGAATTTCGTGATTTTCGAGCAAATCTAAAACTTTTTTAGCATAATTTTCATATTTCTCGCTAAGAGACAGTATGATAGCTTGCTCTGGCATTAACCAAAGCGGAAAGTTTCCAGCTGTATTTTCAAGCAATATCGCTATAAAACGCTCCATCGACCCGAATGGCGCACGATGAATCATTGCCGGTCTATGTAGCTCGTTATCAGAACCTTTGTAGGTTAAGTCGAACCTTTCCGGCAGGTTATAATCTACCTGAATGGTACCCAGCTGCCATTGGCGGCCAAGAGCATCCTTAACCATAAAGTCTAGCTTAGGGCCATAAAAAGCCGCTTCGCCATATTCTACAACGGTATCTAAATTTTTATCTTTAGCAGCGTTAATAATCGCATTTTCAGCTTTTTCCCAGTTTTCATCGGTACCAATGTATTTTTCGTGGTTCTCTCTATCACGTAAAGATACCTGCGCGCTAAAGTTATCAAACCCTAACGAGCTGAAAACATACAATACCAGGTCGATCACTTTTTTAAACTCACTATCTAACTGATCCGGAGTACAAAAAATGTGGGCATCATCCTGAGTAAAGCCACGCACACGCGTTAAACCATGCAGCTCACCACTTTGCTCATAACGGTAAACCGTACCAAATTCAGCATAACGTTTAGGCAGGTCTTTGTACGACCATGGTTTGGTGTTATAAATTTCGCAGTGGTGCGGGCAGTTCATTGGCTTTAGCAAAAACTCCTCACCCTCGTTAGGGGTATGGATTGGCTGAAAGCTATCGGCACCATACTTAGCATAGTGTCCGCTGGTAACATATAATTCTTTCTGGCCTATGTGCGGTGTAACCACCTGCTCATAACCGGCCTTTTTTTGTGCTTTCTTCAAAAACTGTTCCAAACGATCGCGAAGGGCAGCACCCTTAGGCAGCCATAACGGCAAACCCTGACCTACCTTTTGCGAAAAAGCAAAAAGCTCCAGCTCTTTACCCAGCTTACGGTGGTCACGCCTTTTGGCCTCTTCAAGCAGTTCCAGGTACTCGGTAAGGTCTTTCTGTTTAGGGAAAGTAATACCGTATACGCGGGTAAGCTGCTTGTTTTTTTCATCACCGCGCCAGTAAGCACCGGCAACGCTCATAACCTTCATGGCTTTAATAATACCCGTGTTAGGTATATGGCCGCCACGGCATAAATCAGTAAAAGTAGCGTGATCGCAAAACGTAATAGTACCGTCTTCTAAATTGCTTATCAGTTCGGTTTTGTACGGATTGTCCTCGTTTTTATATAGCTCTAATGCTTCAGCTTTAGTAGCAGATCGCATTGTAAATTCGTGTTTTTCCCTTGCAATAGCAAGCACCTTATCTTCAATAGCTTTAAAATCTTTATCAGATATAGATTGTTCGCCAAAATCAACGTCATAATAAAAGCCGTTTTCAATCGCGGGGCCTATAGTAAGCTTAATGCCCGGGTACAGTTCCTGAAGGGCTTGTGCTAAAACGTGCGAGCTCGAGTGCCAAAAAGCCTTTTTGCCCTCTTTATCGTTCCAGGTATATAATATTAGGGAGCCATCGGTCGTCAGTGGGGTTTTCGTTTCAACAGTTGTACCATTAAAGCTGGCAGAAATCACGTTTCTGGCCAGGCCTTCACTTATACTCATGGCAACACCATGGGGAGTAACCCCAGCGTCAAACTTTTTAACCGAACCGTCCGGCAATGTAATATTTATCATTATTAAAAATTTATAGTGTGCAAAGATAGCGATTAACCCGTTACAAACAACAACAGTAATGCGCCACAATTATAATATTATTTTAATGATTTTTAGCGGCATTAGTAGCGAAAGGCATGCGCATTTTCAGCCGGCCATTTTCCCGCTTTTGCCTTTAGCTCTCCGCTACGCTACGAGGCTATCGGGACTAGGGGGGCAGGGTTGCGTATTAGTATAAATTGAAAAGCCCGCCGGATTTCAGGCAGGCTTTGGATAAAGTTTTAGTAGTTAGCTAACTGTGTATTCGATCAGATATTTTTTTTCTAATTGTTTCAGAAAATCCTGTAATGGAAATGCTCCCAGATTTTTTAACTGTAATTTGTCATTCAGGTTGTGAGTTAATTTCTTCAATAATATCGATTAATTTTAATTGGATACTTGTCAACTGTCTTTTCTCATCGCCAGTTGCCTCGCTAAAAGTAGTGTCTTCAAAAAATAAAAAATTGTCCATAGTTATTTGTTAAATTTTAAATTGTTTTTGTGTGGTGTAATGATCGATATGGATAAGCATTTCTTTAAGATAGATAAGGCTTATCTTTTTTAATTTAATCATTTCATTAATATGATAATTTTTGCCCACATTTATAAAAGACTCTTCTCCGTGCGCTAAGCTATTTCTTCTTAGTTTAATTGCATGAAGCTCAGAACCTCCAATTCTAAAATTCTTTTTAAATTTATATTTTTCAGCTAACAAATCTATTTTTTGACGGTCTAAATTACCAGATATATCGTTACTTTTAAGTTTAGAAATGTATAATCTGTAATTGATTGAAATCACGTCTTCTCCAATAGAATTAATATGAGATAAAATTGATTTTGCACTTTTTTCTTTAAATTTTTTATATTTAAAATCTATCCATATAGTCTTTATTTCGTCGATACAGTCATCATATTTTAAATTTTGTGATGTTAAGGAATCATGTATTTCCTCCAATGCATTTCTAACGGTTGACTCAATAAGATTATAAAGCATTAAAAAACCATTAGCTTTCATGATTTTAAAAACATCATCGTTAGTAAATGTGTTGGTTTCTAGGAATTTGAAATAAATATTTATTTCTTCGGCTCTTGACCGATAATCATGCCATACGCTAACCATTTGACAGTAAATGATCTTTCACAAAATCTACTCTTTGGTGTATTCTTCTTCTATTGTGTGTTTGGTATTTTCCAGCAATAGTTAACTTGAATTCATTTGAGTTTATCCAAGAATTAACAGGAGTTATTGTGTCTTGTAAATCAGGCTTTGTTTTTAGAGCAAGGTAAGCACCTACCGAAATTGCTTCGAAATACACACGGGAAACCTGTGGAATTGAGTTTTTTGAAAAACCATTAGGGAAACATTTTTCCACTACTTTAAGCATGCTTATAAATCTCGCATAATAAACATTTAAATTTGAATCATTCTTAGCACTATTTTCAAGTTCTTCTGCTGTTTGGAGTTTTAAATATTCAAATTCAATATTCTTTTTTTCTAAATATTCATCCAAAAATTTCGCTATGCCTAACCTTTCTGGGATATGTTCATAGTTATCACTTATCGCAAAAAATCTCAATACAAGTTCTTCTTTCTCTTGTCTTTTGCTTTGACGACTGTCAACTTGTGTTAATCGTATAAAAAGTTCATTTTTAGCGCAAATGTCATAAATGAAATTGCTGAAAGCTCCTTTGTAGATTCCTTTGCGTTTTTCCATCGCTTGGAGTAATTCGCTTCCTCTATTTATTCTTTCAAATATCTCATTTCTTATTTCTTCCGTGGCTTTATCGGACAATACTACCATCCTCAATGGGGTATTATTAATTTTCCTTTGTCGGCCAATGTTGAGATCTGAGAATTTTAATCCATTAAGTAGATCTAGTTTCTCGAGATTAATTAAAGTTAATTCACTTTTTATAAAAGCAGCTAATGTTCTTATACGCTGTGAACCATCAACTATTTCTAATCGATTGTCCTTCTCCTTATTTTCAGCCAAAAAAATTAATGGTATTGGTAAGCCAAGAATTATTGATTCAATTAGTTTTGATTGTCGAATCTCATCCCAAACGAACTCTCTCTGATAATCGGGTACGTAAATTTCATTATTGTCCTCATCTACACCATTTAGATATTTTGCAGTTACATATTCGATAGTGAACTCCCTAGTGTCAAAATCGACAATTTTTTGTTGTTGATAAATTTGTTCTTCTGTTTTCTCAATTTGTTGTTTTGTTGGCATTGTATATTATTTATATAAAACTACAAAAAAATCTTACATAAATTTTACTTTCAAAAAATTTATTAACAAAACATGGCACAGTATCTGCATATTAGGTATCTGTGAAAAATAAAAACATAATCTATATACTAGCAGTAGTGGGAGCGCTGCTGCTCATAATATCGTGCAACAGTTGCAGTGGCCTAACCACCGGCATTACAAAAGTTACCGATGCGATAACCAACCCCTCGGCACGCGAGGTATATGCCCGCGAACTAAAAAACGACACCCAGTTACTTATCGCCTGGCAAAATGCCTACGCTGCCGCCCAGCGCGACAGCCTGCAGGTAACGTTACCCTATGGCGAAAAAGGCACGTTTGCACCCCATAGCAATGTAGCATACAGCTATACCGTTGCGCTTCAGGAAGGTGAGGTGCTGATTGCCGGTATAGCTTCCGACTCCTTAAACCAACGCATGTTTATTGATGTGTTCGAACAGCAGGGCACCGACTTTGTACTTTCTGAAGGCAACAAAGCAGGCGAGCGCACGGTAGAAGTAGTGGTAAAAAATACAGGTACTTATAAAGTAATCCTTCAGCCCGAAGTTACGGCCAATGCTAACTTTTTTATATGCCTGAACAAGCGCCCGGTTTATGGGTTTCCGGTTTCGGGTAAAGGCAATGCCGCTATAGGCAGCTTTTGGGGAATGGAGCGCGACGGCGGTAAACGCAGCCACGAGGGTATTGATATTTTTGCCAAGCGGGGTACGCCTGTAGTTGCCGTTACAAACGGAATCATTAGCTATACCGGCGACCGCGGACTGGGTGGCAAGCAGGTTTGGCAACGTGCGGGGCTGTTGGGTAACTCCTTATATTATGCCCACCTTGATAGTATTAAAGTACAAAGTGGTGCCAGTGTAAAAGCAGGCGACACCCTTGGTTTTGTGGGTAATACCGGCAATGCCCGTACTACCACGCCGCACCTGCATTTTGGGATCTATAAAAGCGGGGCGGTAAATCCGCTGCCGTTTGTTTACCAAACCCAACCCATTACCGAAAACTCCTTTACCCGAACTTACAGAGCTACACAGCTAAAAGTAAAAGGTAAAGCCAACCTGCGCCAGGCACCTGCAACTACCTCCGCAACAATTGGCGCGCTTTCGGCAAATGATACAATATCATTATTAGGTCAGCATAACGACTGGCTGCACATACAAACTTTGGCGGGTCAGCAGGCATTTTTACATAAAAGTTTGGTTAAAGAGATGAAGTAAGCTTAGTTTTCAGTCGCAGTCGCAGTTTTTAGTACGCTTGTCATTGCGAGGCACGAAGCAATCTGTTTTAGATTCTTCGACTCCGCTACGCTTCGCTCAGAATGACAGGGGTACTTTAAAACAATAACTGTCAACTAAAAACTACTCTTTAGGAAAAACAGCATCGGAATCTTCCAAATTATCAAGCTTTTTAATATACTCCGGCGGTAAAATGCTCAGGCCATATTGGTAAGAGGCATTCATCCACCCAAAACCACTGCGGGTGATATAAGCGAAGTCTGTACCTACGTTGCCATATTCGGCGTATACTTTATGGGTAGCCTTAACCACGTCATATTTCTCCGGAATAGTGCCGTTATAATCAACCGCATTTTGGGTAATGGTGAGCAGCCAGCGGTAGGCCAGTTCATGAGCTTCGTTTTCAAAACCGTAATCAATAAGTCCTTTCCAAATCAGCATTTGATGCGGAGCCCATCCGTTAGGGTAATCCCACTGGCGCTGCACACTTCCTGTGGCATATTTCTCTAACGATGCCTTGCTGCTTCCGGTAAGGCCGCCTTTGGCTTTAAGTTCTTTAATTAATTGCGGAACCATAAGTGCGGCCTCTTGTTGAGAACACAACCCTGCCCATAAAGGGAAGAAGTTAGTAGCCGACATAAAGTCGCTTCTTAACTTGGTTTTTACATTGTAGTCGAAATAACCGTTGGCTTTATCGTCCCACAAGTATTTTTTCATGGCCATTTTACGTTTTACGGCCTGCTCATGCCAGTGGTTGGCCGTGTAGGTTTTACCATTAACCTCAAAACCTTCTTTAAAATAAGTACCGATTAAAAATTCGAAATCTTTCTCGTACTTATATAATAACGAGTTAACATCAACACTATTTAGGTCTGCAGCCACATTATCCAATCGCCATGAGGTATCGTGGCCACTCTCGCGCAAAGTACGGTCGTGCACAAAGTAACGGTCGAGCGATGCACTTTTAATTTCTCCCGATTTATATTTAGTTTCAAATTCCAGTTCAGACATCCCTCTTTTATCGGCGTATTCCTGTAATAACTCTTTAAAATGTCCGGGTTCAGTTTCGGGCGGAATCCCTATTCCTTCAGCATAGTAACGGTTAAGTCCGGTTTCGGGAGTAAAACGTTTGCCCTGCATCCAAACTGTCTCATATTCCTGAATGGCAATGTACAGGCTCTCGGCAAGCCAGTCTTTATCTTTGGCATGCATCTTCTCATACACTTCTCTTATAAACGAAGATAGAAACGGCGGTTGGGTACGGGTAAGATAATACGATCGGTTAGCGTTGAGTATTTTACCGTAATGCTTAATCTGGTAGCAAAAATTATCGACCATAGCTTTAGCCAGGTCAATACGATTGTCGAGCAGCAAGCCTATTCCTTCAAAATAACTATCCCAACCGTACATTTCGTTAAAGCGCCCACCCGGAACAACAAATGGTACGCCCTTGCCATCAACAATTTTAAGCGAAAGTATTCCGGGCTTATCATTAATCGACCTTACGTATTCAGAAGTAATTATTTCAGGAAGCACCACCACATCTAAGTTAGGTCTTCGGCTTTGTAAATCTTTAAAGTAAGCGATGCCTACACTGTCGTCCGCAGGCACGTAAATTCGTTGCACATCATCGTGCATTTTATCATCACCGGTAATACGGTCAAGACCTGTTTCATCAATAGTACGTGTAAGGTCGTCCCAAAACTGAGTGCGAATGCGCCTTGAGATGCGTTCGGCGGGCGGCTCCTGAATTTGGCGTAGTGATATTAATAAATTTGGCTGAGCAGTATCATTAGCAATAGCCAACTCCTGCAACAGGTTGCTTATATAATAGGTGTTGCGTAAAATCACGGTATCGCCTTTTGTGCTTAGCATAAAGTAATCTTTATTTGCTGGAGCATCGTCCTTAGTAATACGTTTGTCGCCATCGGTGTCATAACCGGCAAGCAGGTCGTTCATGGTTTGCTCCACGGGTAGGTCAAAAACAATCTGGCTTTCTATAAATTTATGGCTACAGCTCATAGGCAGGATACTTAAAACCACGCTGCAAAAAAGCAACAGGGTATACTTTAATATATTTGGGTTAATAGTAAACATATAAATATGTAGTATAAACCCTAAAAATAATACATATAACCTGTTCTAAAAAATTAGGTTGCTACCCTTAACACGATATTAGTACACTTTTGTAAACATCCAATTATATTAATATAAAAATTATAGAAGCAGCAATTTCCGCGCACTTTTACAAAGGTCGCGCCTGCTATCGGCTAAATCCCTTCCCTTCGTTACGGGGGGATACCGCCTCTATCAGGGCTAAGGGCATGC
>Ga0265797_10000542_pt1 | contig 68502 bp, 56 predicted proteins | sample P2T30metagenome_FD_192433 | JGI IMG/M metagenome (GOLD analysis project Ga0265797, IMG submission 192433) | Plant litter microbial communities from East Loma Ridge, Irvine, California - P2 T30 | ecosystem: Environmental > Terrestrial > Plant litter > Unclassified | place: USA: California...
GCTGCTGCAGGAATATCTGACAGACAAAGGTTTTCCTACTGACCTTGCCACAGACGGACAAAAAGGCTGGCAAAGTTTCGTCGACAAGCAATATGACCTCTGTATTTTTGATGTCATGATGCCAAAAAAAGATGGTTTTTCTCTGGCAAAGGAAGTACGGATGAGCGGTCGTGATGTTCCGATTATTTTCCTCACAGCCAAATCCATGAAGGAAGATACCATGCAGGGCTTCCGTATCGGTGCGGATGATTATGTTACCAAACCATTTGACCGGGAAGAACTTCTTTTACGCATTGAAGCTATTCTGCGCCGTTATCGTAAACAACCTGAAATACAGGAAGAAAATAAACTTTGCCAGGTTGGAAATTACACTTTCGATTACAGCCACCAGCAACTCACCATTGCCGATAAACCTGCAAGGCTCACCAGTAAGGAATCGGAATTGTTAAAACTGTTTTGTGAAAATATCAATCAGCCGATCAGCCGCAGTTACGCCCTGAAAACGATCTGGGGTGACGATTCCTATTTTAATGCAAGAAGTATGGATGTTTACATAACCAAACTACGCAAGCATTTCAGGGAAGATCCTTCCATACAAATTATGAATTTGCATGGAGAAGGATTTAAGCTGATGGTTGGGTAGCGCACGGGGCAGAGGGTTTAAAGTACATAAAAATTAACTCTGTGAAACTCTATATATTTCTACATGGTTCTCTGTGTAATTAAATAATTAACCAAAAGCCGACAGCCATGCGCTGATCGCCGAAAGCTTATGTTTAACATCACCCGTCGTCCGCGGCGTAACAGAAAATCTTCTGGTATCCGGGATCTCGTACAGGAAACGAACCTGCAGGTCTCCGATTTTATTTTCCCTATGTTTGTTCAGGAAGGCTCCAACCAGAAAGTGGAGGTGAAATCCATGCCGGGTATTTACCGCTATTCACTGGACAATCTTTTGGAAGAGCTCAAAGAGGTTACAGATCTGGGAATCCGCGCCATTGATTTATTTCCCAATTATCCTGAAAGTAAAAAAGACAGAACGGCTTCTGAAAGTTATCAGGAAGATACATTTTACCTGAAAGCAATCACTGCAATTAAGGAGCAATTCCCTGAGCTGGTTATTATGACCGACGTTGCCATGGACCCATATAGTTCCGACGGCCACGACGGTCTGGTTGAAAACGGCAAAATTGTGAATGACGCTACGCTGGAAATTCTTGGCAAAATGTCGGTGGCACAGGCAAAGGCCGGCGCTGACATTCTTGGACCAAGCGATATGATGGACGGACGCGTGAAATATATTCGCAATGTTCTGGATTCAAATGGATTTACGGATGTAAGTATTATGTCTTACTCCGCCAAATATGCCAGTGCTTTTTACGGCCCGTTCCGCGATGCGCTTGAATCTGCTCCGAAGTTTGGAGATAAAAAAACCTATCAGATGAACCCGGCCAATAAACGCGAAGCATTGCTGGAAGCGCAGCTGGATTTTGAAGAAGGCGCTGATATGCTCATGGTCAAACCGGCTTTATCTTATCTGGACATCATTCGTCAGCTGGATGAAAACTTTGACATCCCGATTGCTGCTTATAACGTTTCCGGAGAATATGCCATGATAAAAGCTGCTGCACTTAATGGCTGGCTTGATGGCGACCGCGCCATGATGGAAGTGCTCATGAGCATTCGCCGAGCAGGAGCAAAATGTATCCTGACATACTTCGCCAAGGAAGCTGCCATTATCCTGAATCACTAATTTCCGTAACTTGCTGTTATTATGTTCCTCATCTCTCAAGAAATTTGAATGATGAGGAATAGCCATGTTAAATAAAAAAATCTCTATGAATAAAACCTACGCTCTATCTCTAATTTTGGGACTTTCACAACTCAGTCTACATGCTCAGGAAGCCCGTTTGCTCCGCTTTCCGGCCGTTCACGGCAACCAGGTTGTGTTTTCTTATGCCGGTGATCTTTATACAGTTCCAAAAAGCGGTGGTGTGGGAAGAAAAATTACCAGTCATTCCGGCTATGAAATGTTTCCGAAATTCAGTCACGATGGCAAACAAATTGCTTTTACAGCCCAGTATGATGGAAATACAGAAGTGTTTGTAATGCCAGCAACCGGCGGAGAACCTAAAAGAATTACCTACACTGCTACCCTGAACCGCGATGACGTTGCCGACCGGATGGGTCCGAATAATGTGGTGATGGGTTGGACGCCCGATGATAAAAATGTGCTTTATCGTAGCCGTGGCACTTCTTTCAATGCCTTTAAAGGCAAGATCTATAAAGCGCCTTTAAGTGGCGATTTGAGTGAAGAACTTCCTTTTTCTGTTGCAGGATGGAGCAGTTATAATGAAGATGGCAGCAAACTGGCTATGAACCGCGTTTTCCGGGAATTTCGTACCTGGAAATATTACAAGGGCGGAATGGCTGATGATATCTGGATATTTGATGTAAAATCAGGAAAAACGGAGAACGTTACCAACAACCCGGCGCAGGATATTTTCCCGATGTACTACAAAAACAAAGTGTATTTCCTGAGTGACCGGGACCGTACCATGAATTTGTTTGAGTATGATACACAAAACAAACAAACCAAGAAAGTAACCGATTTTAAAGAGTTTGACTGCAAATTTCCTTCACTTGGTGACAATGCGATTGCCTTCGAAAACGGCGGATACATTTATCTGTATGACCTGAACTCAGGAAAAGCGGAAAAATTATCTGTCACCATTTCAGAAGATTTTTCTTCCGGACGTAACAAGCAAACCGACGCTTCAAAAGCCGTGAACAGCTATGCGCTCTCACCTGATGGCAAAAGAGCAGCGATTGGTGCCAGAGGTGAGATATTTACCGTTCCCGCTAAAAATGGCGTTACACGAAATCTGACACAGAGCAGCAATGCTCACGACCGTAATGTAGAATGGAGCCCGGACGGAAAATGGATCAGCTATTTATCTGACAAGACAGGTGAAGACGAATTATACATTCAAAAACAGGATGGGACCGAACCTGCAAAACAGCTTACAAAAGGCGGCGGAAGTTATAAATTCAATCCGGTATGGAGTGCCGACAGCAAGTACCTTTTGCTTGCCGACAGAAACCAGGACCTGTATTATGTGGATATAGCAACGGCAAAAAGAACGGCTGTAACCCATAACGATTTCCGGGAAATTGATGATTATGTCGTTTCTCCGGACAGCAAATGGATCGCCTATACCGAACCAGGCAAAGCGCGTGAATTTGATGTGATCAAACTTTATAATATCGAAACGAAGAAAGCAATACAAGTTACAGACAGCTGGTATGTAAGCGGTCAGCCTACTTTCAGTCCGGACGGAAAAGTACTTTATTTTGTTTCTGCACGCGATTTCAACCCGACATACAGCAATACAGAATGGAACCATGTGTACAACAACATGGAGAAACCATACATGATCCGCCTGGGAGCCGATGTAAAGTCCGCATTTGAGATTGAGAATGATGAAGTTTCGGTAAAGAATGAAAATGATGAAGCCAAAACCGCAGTAGTAAAAGATGAAAAAGGCAAAAAGGCTGTTGTAAAAAAGGAAGCTCCCAAACCGGAAAAAGGAGTTCTTATCAAAATAGATGAAGAAAATCTGGCTGACCGGAATGAAAGTCTGCCTGTAACGGCGGGAAATTATTACCGCCTTGCCGCCACAGCAGAAGGTCTTTATTATACTTCCAATTCTGCCGGGAAAGACCGTTCTTTCAAATTTTTCAGCCTGAAGGATAAAAAAGAAACCGAAATAGGTGATTTTGGCGGTTATGTGGTTAGTCCGGATGGGAAAAAGATCCTGGTCCGTAAAATGGCCGACTGGTACATTGAAGATCTGGGAACATCCAAACTGGAACCAAAAAATAAGCTGAATCTGGATGGTCTGAAAAACAACACCGATCTGCATGCCGAGTGGAAACAAATCTATGATGAAAGCTGGCGCCAGATGCGGGATTATTTTTATGACCCCAATATGCACGGCGTAGACTGGAAAGCGATGCATGATAAATATGCAGCACTGCTTCCTTATGTCAACCACCGCAACGACCTTACATATATAATCGGAGAATTGATCGGCGAATTAAATATTGGTCACGCTTATACCAACCCGGGTGACAGGCCCGAAATTGAACGCATAAAAATGGGATTGCTTGGTGCGACATTCAGCCGTGACAAAAGCGGTTATTACAAAATTGAAACGATCTTATCCGGACAAAGCTGGAACAAATCGCTTATTTCTCCGCTTCGTTCACCGGGAACTGATGTAAAAGCAGGCGATTTTATCATCAGCATTAACGGAAATGATGTTAAAAACTTTGTCAATCTATATCAGGGATTGATTGGAAAAGCAGGACAAACCATTGAAATAGAAGTAAATGGAACTGCTACTGCTAAGGGAAGCCGTAAGATTTTTGTAAAACCAATTGCCGACGAATCCGAACTGTACTATCACCAATGGGTGCAGGACAACATTGCCAGGGTAACCAAGGCATCCGGCGGAAAAATCGGATACGTTCATATCCCAGACATGGGGCCGGACGGACTGAACCAGTTTGCACGTTATTTCTATCCACAGCTGGACAAAGAAGCATTGATTATCGACGACCGTGGTAATGGTGGCGGAAACGTCTCGCCTATGATCATCGAACGCCTGCGCCGCCAGCCTGGTCTGGGCGTAATGATGCGCAACAGCAAATCGGCAACCGTTAAACCGGACGCACAAATTGGCCCAAAGGTTTGCTTAATTGACCAATACTCAGCTTCTGACGGCGATATGTTTCCTTACCAGTTCCGTTTTTACAACATCGGTTTGCTTATCGGGCAACGTACGTGGGGAGGTGTCGTAGGTATTCGCGGATCATTGCCATTTATCGATGGCAGTGATTTAAGAAAACCTGAATACGCACATTTTGCAGCGGACGGTTCGAAGTTTATCATCGAAGGAGAAGGTGTATCTCCGGATATAGAAGTTATCAATGACCCGCATGACGAATACCTCGGCAAAGATGTACAGCTTGACCGGGCAATTGAAGAAATGAAAAAGAAACTAACAGAACCAGGTCCGAAAGGTGTACCGAATATTCCTAATTTTCCGGATAAGTCAGGGAAATAACTGATAAAATAAAACGAAAACTTCCGGTTGGTATATCAGCCGGAAGTTTTCGTTTATAAGAATATCACTTTTTATAAACATCGGCTTTACTCATTTGCAAAATTAGGTTTCGTTGCCTCGCGGGACAAAGATTCATTGCCGAAGAACCAACAATAACAGCTCCAAGGTTTCATTATGAAAACCTGTATATTTGAATTATAAAACATACTGATCTACAAATAATCATCTTACAGAAATCTCCTAATTTAAATGAAAGTAAAAAATACGCTTCTGTTGGTTTCCTGCTTTATCGCTTTCAGCCAACTATCCTTCGGCCAAAAGAAAAAAAGTCTGCCTCCGGAATTTGCAATAAAGAAAACTGATACCGAAGCGCACATGCGGTTTCTGGCTGCGGATGAATTGATGGGACGGCGAACCGGAGAGCAGGGAAATCTGGTTGCGGCGCGATACATTGCTGAGCAGTTCCGCAAGCTGGGTGTAAAATCAGTTACAGCAGGTACCGACAACAACACTTATTTTCAAACTGTCCCTTTTGAAAAAATGGGTGCCGTAGCGAGCGGAGAAATTGTTGCCGATGCGGTAACACTTAAAAACGGAACTGACTGGATACTGATGAGCGGCGATGCGATAGATGTAACTGCTCCGTTGGTTTATGCTGGTTTTGGTCTTGAAAACTCTGAAAAAGGCTGGAATGACTATAAAAATCTGGACGTAAAAGGAAAAATTGTTCTTGTTCAAAGCGGAACGCCGGATGTGCAAACACCTTCGGAAATCATCGCTTCCTCTACCGAGAAACGCAAAATTGCCATTGATAAAGGGGCAATTGCTGTAATCGAACTGTTTAATGCGCCTATGGCCTGGAATATGGTGAACAGATATTTCACGGGAGAAAAGATAGGCTTAGCTCCTGAAACAGCGGCTGCTAAAACAATCCCTCATGCCTGGGTAAACGGAAAAGAAGCTGATATTACACGTGCATTACGCGGAGTGAAAGAAGTTAAATTTAAAACCAGCGGACGAAAATCACAAAAAGTAAATAGCTACAATGTTGTCGGGCTGATTGAGGGCAGCGATCCTAAATTAAAAGATGAGTACATTTTGCTCACTGCACATTACGACCACGTTGGTGTTGGCAAGCAGGGCGGACAGGCCTACACGGCCGAAGACAGTATTTTTAACGGCGCACGCGATAATGCCTTCGGCGTAGTTGGATTGCTTACTGCTGCTGAATCATTCTCAAAAGTGCCTCCGAAACGTTCTGTGCTCATCGTCGCTTTAACGGCCGAAGAAGTGGGATTACTGGGAAGTCAATATTATGCAGCACATCCCTTACTTCCTTTGAACAAATGTATTTTCAACATCAATTCCGATGGTGCGGGATATAATGATACAACCATTGTAGCGGTAATGGGATTGAACCGTACAGGAGCTAAACTGGAAATGGAAACGGCGAGCAAGGCTTTTGGCCTGGGTATTTTCGCCGATCCTTCGCCGGAACAAGGTTTGTTCGACCGCTCGGATAACGTAAGTTTTGCTAAAAAAGGAATTCCTGCCCCAACATTTACACCTGGTTTCAGAGAGTTTAACGGGGATATCATGAAAAATTATCATCAGGTGTCTGATAATCCGGAAACAATCGACTTTAATTATTTGCTTAAATTCAGCCAGGCCTATACTTATGCCGCAAGGTTAATCGCTGATATGGCGAAAGCCCCGCAGTGGATTGCAGGTGACAAGTATGAAGAGGCTGCTAAGAAATTATACGGGAAGTAAAAACCGGTCTGACCGGAGCCATCTGGTCTGAACGACGCAGTCGGGCTGAACGGACTATTCGGTCTGAACGGGCGCAGCCCGAGCTAAACGACATGAGTCACATTTTATCAGCAGACTCACAATAAAAAGAAAGCGGGCTAAACTCTAATGTTCAGCCCGCTTTCTTTTTTAACTTTCTACCGTTTCGTTCAGCCTGGCTTTGCCATTCAGACCGAACAATTAGCGTTCAGCCCGGCTTTGCCGTTCAGACCGCTACCTTGCTCCCGGAGGGCAATTCTTTCTCAGGTAATCGGTAAATAATGTCCTTAAATGCTGCGAAGTACCTGCACCTTCCGAAATGCTGTGGGTACGGTTTGGATAAGGCATGAACTGAAACACTTTATTATTTTTGATCAGTTCGTTCACAAGCATTTCCGCATTCTGATAATGCACGTTATCATCACCTGTACCATGGATGTAAAGCAGATTTCCCACCAGATTTTTGGCATGCGTAATAGGTGATCCTTTTACAAAATCCTCACGGTTTTCCTGAGGAATTCCCATGTAGCGCTCCTGATAAATGTTATCATAAGTAAGCTGGTTTCCAACAGCCGCCACCGAAATGCCGGTTTTGAACATTTTAGGATATTGGAACAGCAGATTTAACGTCGACGATCCGCCACCGCTCCATCCGTGCACGGCAACACGGCTTGTATCTATAAATGGATATTTTTCAAACATCGCTTTGGCAGCTCCTGCCTGATCCCTGATATTGATTACACCGATATTTTTGTAAATCGCTTTACGCCATGCTCTTCCTTTTGGCGCGGGTGTTCCCCTGTTGTCCATAGATGCATAAATGTATCCGTCTTCCTGCATATTGCCTGCATACAGACGATTCCTGCCGGTTCCATAGGTATCCTTAACTGTTGAGGAAGCGGGTTCACCATAAACCGTGAAAACGATCGGATACTTTTTAGCAGGATCAAAATTATTAGGTTTCACCATCCAGGCATCGATTTCAATTCCTTCCTCCGTTTTAACCTTAAAAAATTCAATATCCATGCTTGCTACCCGGATGCGCATCATCGTTTGCTGTATCGATTTGCTTTCGTCAAGAGGCTTATGATCCGGAAGCGTAACCCATTCTGTCATGGAAGGCATGCGCGCATTGGAAAAACGGTGTATCCCAAACTTCGCCAGAGGAGAAATTTCGTAGTGATGCGTTCCTGCCTGTTCAGCGGACGATAAGCGTTTCGCTTCCCCTTTTCCATCCAGTGAAGTCACATACAGATAACTCTGCGTAGAATTGTCCGGGGATGCCATAAAGTAGTACGCATTGTTTTTCTCATCAATACGAACCGGACTGATCATATCATATTTTCCGGTTGTAATAAGCGTTTCCTTTTTCCCGTCCCGGCTAACGCGATAGGTGTGGCGCCAGCCGTCTTTTTCACTTACCCATAAAAATTCTTTTCCGTTATTCAGCCAGTCCCAGCCCATCGGGCTATCCTCCCAGCGGCTCTTGATATCGATCCAGGCATCGTCCTTTTCTGAATAAAAAGATTTTGAAGCACCTGTAACTGTGTTGATATACATTAAAGTACTTTCGTTCTGCTTGCGGTTTAGCTGCTGAATTACAAGTTCGTTCGGCTGTCCGGACCATTCCATTCTTGGAACATAGGTATTTTGCGGATCACCGGGAATATTCATCCATTTTGTTTTAGCAGTAGCAATATCCACCACACCGATTTTATAGGGAGATGGCGTTTCGCCTACCTTCGGATATTCAACCGGAATGTTAAATGAATAGATAGAATCGGTGGTATTAATCATCAGGAAATTGCGGATCTTACGTGCATCGAGCTGCCAGTAAGCAATTGATTTACTATCGTCACTCCACCGGAAACCATCACGGCAATCGAATTCCTCTTCATAAACCCAGTCGAATGTTCCATTGATAATGCGGTCTGTTCCGTCCTTGGTTAATTGTGTTAGTTTTCCTGTCTGCACATCTTCGGAATACACATTATGCTTGCTTACATAACCTACCTTTTTACCATCCGGTGAAAACTTGGCATACATCAGTGAAGATTCAGGAAGACCTTTTCCCAGTTTTTTTAGTGTCTTGTCGGTCAGGTTTACAACCCAGTAATCGCCTCTTGTATCATATCTCCATACACGTTTTGAATTGGTATAGATCAAAACCTTATCACCGGCCTTGCTGACTGTATAACTTCTGATCGAAAGCGGGCTGCTGCTTCCGGTGGGTGTTAACTGTGCTTTCGAAATAAAAGTTTTAGGCTGTTGGGAAGGTAATTTTACCTCGACGATTTCGCCCTGATCCACATCACGATAACCGGTACCATCGGATAACCACTGGAAATTGTCAGGGATTTGTGCAAAAATATGAAATGAAATAAGGGTAAAGACTATGGTTTTTAATACCTGCTTCATCGGGCTAGTTTAAAATTAAATAGTATGACAACTATGATACTGCAATTTTAACGAATTGATTTCCAAAAACAGCATTCCTGTATTAGAAATGGTCAACTAAGCTGTTTACATGCGGTAAATCTAAAGGACTTAAAATAAAATAACCCCGGATCAAATCCGGGGATTTCGTATAGATTGACAATCTTTTCACAACCGCGACGGTGGTTGAATAGCACAAACCGTTTCATTTTATGCTAAATCCCTTCCGGTTCAGGCCCTTTTCCTTTCGAGCGCCGCTGCTTTTTAAGCGCTTCGCTTAGCAAATATTCGATCTGTCCGTTCAAACTGCGAAAATCCTGCTGTGCCCAGGCTTCCAGTTCCTTGAGCATTTCAGGATTAACACGTAAAACAAAAGCTTTTTTCTCAGCCATATCACGGATATAAAGTTCCGGCGTTCAAAACGGGTGTTACCGATTTTTCGCCACACAATACCACCAGCAAATTACAAACCATGGCCGCTTTGCGTTCCTCGTCCAGCTCAACAATGCCTTTGTCGGATAACATCGCCAGCGCCATATCAACCATACCCACGGCTCCGTTCACGATCTGGCGCCTCGCTGCCACAACCGCCGACGCCTGCTGACGCTGAAGCATGGCTCCCGCAATTTCAGGTGCATAAGCCAGGTGACTGATCCTTGCTTCCAGTACATCCACACCCGCACGGCTCAGACGTTCGGTAAGTTCGGCTTCCAGCATTTCGTTGATTTTGCCGCTCCCGTCCCGCAGGGTAACTTCCTGTATTTCCAGCTCCTCTGCCTCCATGGTATCATAGGCATAAATACCTGCCAAATGCCTTACTGCCGCTTCCGACTGGATTTCCACATATTTGATATAATCATCCACTTCAAACGATGCTTTTGCGGTATCACCCACACGCCACACCACAACCGCGGCAATCTCGATCGGATTACCGAGTTTATCATTTACTTTTAATTTCTGACCATTCAGGTTGCGGGCACGAAGGCTTAATTTCTTCCTGCGAAACAAGGGGTTCACCCAGCGTAAACCGCTTTGCTTCATGGTTCCCATATAATCCCCGAAAAACGTGGTGACCACTGCTTCATTCGGATTGATCACCGTTAATCCGATCAGAACGATAAAACCGGTGATCGAAATAAGTATTCCTGCAACCGGGGTTCCGGTTACAGCGACATAAGCAACGCCGCCAAACAACATGATCAGGCCGAGTGCAAACAGCAGGTAGCCCGACATCGAACGTAATTCTTTCTCTTCCATAGCCTGGGATTGTGATAGTAAAATGATATCACAATATTATCACTTTCACCTTGAAATCCATTATAAAAAGGTACAAAAAAATCCCAAAGCTTTTGGAAGGCTTTGGGATGGGATGAGCGGTGATGCGTTAATTCAACATAAAATTAATCGGCAGGTTAAATTTAACCTTTACTTTCTTTCCTCTTTGCCATCCTGGTTCCCATTTCCCACTCATTCCCTCTATTACGCGAACAGCTTCGTTGTCAATACTTTGATATAATCCTTTCAAAACCTTAAAATCGCATAACGTACCGTCTTCACAAACTACAAAGGTTGTAAAAACACGACCGGAAATATTCTGCTTCGCTGCGTCTTTCGGGTATTTTATATTTTGAGCAAGATATCTGTACATAGCCGTTGCTCCGCCAGAAAATTCGGGCATGATTTCGACTTCTGTATATTCAAATTTTTCACCTTTGTCGAAAGAGGTACCTTTTGTAAGGATTCCCTTTGCATAGTGTTCTTCATAAAGAAGCGTGCTGTCCTTGGATTTAGCATTCCAGATCCCTTCCTTCACACCGCCTTTAACTTCACCATTTCCGTCAAAACCCTGTATGGAATTACCCTGATCCACAAAGTAACCAATGCCACCTTTCACCAACTGATTTCCGGCACGGTCGTAAAATTCCTTAACTACACCAGTAAATGGTAGCTTGTAAACGGCAGGTGTTTCAAAAAGCCCCGACAGTTGTCCATTTTCATACCAATGGAAATGTTGCTTTACGCCTTCTTTATAAATAATCATTTCTCTGAGCGCACCATTTGTAAAATAGGCCTTATTGAGAACAAGTTTATTATCATTTGAAAATTCGTCATAATCAAGGAGCATGCCTTTTTCATCACGCTGTAAAATCTGATAAACGGAATTCCATTGCTGATCGCTTGCGCTAATATCTATCGCACGAATTGAATCTTTCTTTCCACCCTCATTAATTTGTTTCCAAAACGCTTCCTTTTTTAAAGGAACCCTCTTTACCATGGACCACTCCTCACCGTCTTTTTTCTCGAATAAAACATCTCCGTTTATAAAACCGAAATCATCGACAGGAATGGTCCTTCTGTTCTTTTGCTGATCTGCCACTGTTGTGATTACCCATTTTTTATCAAAATAAGTAACCAGACACCCTAACGTACTATCATAATTTTCAACAGGATCTGATTTAAACACAACCGGCAATACGACTGCCTGCCGAACTGCGGCATTCTTTATCGTTGCTGGTTTCCAGGCTTTGTATAAACTTACTACCCGTATTGCTTCCTGGTTGCACAGGTCATCCATTCCCCTTAACACAGACAGATTCGACATGCTTCCATCGGTTTCAACAACTGCGTTTACAAACACCCGGCCCTTCAAACCTTTAAAAGAAGATTTTATTGGTAATCGTAAGTTAGATGCTATAAAATGGTTAAATAAACTTTCGCCGCCACCGGGCGCTGCTGCGGTTTCTACTTCGGTTGACTGATAAATCTGTTGACCGTTTGCGAAGTTGCAAATTGTCAGAAGAGCGATAAAACAGATTAAAATTCTTTTCATGACTGATGTTTGGGTTTTGCCAAAGATAAAAGTATTCTTTCTTTAAATCTCATTCAATAACCTTGTAGAACTATTTCTTTCCTCCTAAAAACTATTTTTTTGAAATATTTTTAACACACTGATAATCTGCCAGTAACATCCAGGTAACATTAAATGAGAATATTTGTAACATGGCAGATACAACGCACTTCCGGACCATTATTATTTCTGACTTACACCTGGGAGCAGGTGGTTCGAAGGCAGAAGAAGTCACCAGTTTCCTCAAAAGCTATTCCTGTAAAAAGCTGATCTTAAACGGTGACATCATCGATGCCTGGCAGCTAAAAAAATATGGCGTCTGGAAACGGAAACATACCATGTTTTTTAAACGGGTCTTGAAAATGATCGAGGAAAACAAAACCAAGGTTATTTACATCCGTGGAAACCACGACGATTTTCTGGATCAGATCATTCCGTTACGCCTTGGCAAAAACTTCCAGATCCGTAAAGATTACATCCTGAATTCAGGTACGCAGCGGTTTTACATTACACACGGCGATATTTTTGATTCAATCACAAGCAACCTGAAATGGCTTGCTTACCTGGGCGACATCGGTTACACTTTTTTACTCTGGGTAAATAAATTTTATAACAAATACCGCGAATGGAAAGGATTACCCTATTATTCTCTTTCCCAGAAAATCAAACAGTCGGTGAAGCTGGCGGTCAATTACATGTCCGATTTTGAAGAAAAACTCACAGAACTGGCACGTTCCAGAAGCTGCGATGGCGTAATCTGCGGACATATTCATCACCCGGCTATCCGTGAAATCGACGGCATCAAATACATGAACTCCGGCGACTGGGTGGAAACATTAAGTGCCCTGGTTGAAGACTTCGATGGAAACTGGAGCCTGCTCTATTATGATCAGCAGATGGCTGAACAAAAGCCAAAAACAACCAAATCCGATAAAACACCAGTGATTGAAAACTTCTCGGGCGCAGAAAAACAGGTTGCTTTTACGGGCGTGTTCCTGGGTAAGAATCAACGCATTATTTAGCCATGAAAATTTTATTTTTAGTACAGGGGGAAGGACGCGGGCACTTGACTCAGGCCATTGCTTTGGGCCAGATCTTACGTGAAGCAGGTCATGAAATCGCTGGCGCCATGGTTGGTAAATCTGTCGGACGAGCCCTTCCCTCTTTTTTTAAAGAACAGATCCTGGCACCTGTGTACGAATTTGATGCGCCCAACATCGTTTATAATAATGGCCAAATGGATGTAAAGAAAACGTTGTATTCCTTGCTAGCCAATTTTTCCTCCTATTCCAAAGGACTGAATTTCATAAACCGGACTGTCGCCGATATCAACCCTGATCTGATCATCAGTTTTTATGAAACATACGGAGGACTTTACAACATTATTTTCCGGCCAAAAATACCGATGACCTGTATTGCGCACCAGTATTTGCTGCTGCATCCAAAATTTATTTTTCCAAAAAACAACCGGTTCAATCGCTTCCTCATTAACCTGAATTCCAAAGCAACATCCTGGCTTTCTGTCAAACGGCTGGCGCTGTCATTTCGTGAAATTGAGTCGAGAACGGATCTGAAAATTACTGTTGTTCCACCGCTGCTACGCAAAGAAGTGCTGGATTTGCCAGTTCAATCCGGCGATTTTTTTCTGGTTTATATGACGCACCATAGCCTCAGCAAACAAATTATCGACTGGCATCTTAGCCATCCCAAAGTCCGGTTGGAGTGTTTTTGGGATAATGCAGATGCGTCTGAGATTTTTCAATATGACGAAACGCTGACTTTTCACCGCATCAACAGTGATAAATACCTGCGCATGCTCGCTTCCTGTAAAGCACTGGTTACCACCGCAGGCTTTGAATCCGTTTGTGAAGCCATGTATCTGGGTAAACCGGTGATGATGGTACCGGTTCCCAATCATTTTGAGCAGGAATGTAATGCACTGGATGGCGTGATTTCAGGCGCAGGCGTTACTTCCAAAACCTTTGATCTGTCCGTCTTACAGGATTATCTTCCCAAGCATCAGGACCAGTCCCCTAAATTCAGGGAATGGTACCTGCGTGGTGAAAACATGTTTGTCAGGGAAATTGAATCCGCTGTAAAGAAACCGGTCGTTATTCAGGAACCTAAACGATTTTCTGCCCAGCGGATTTTAAACGCACTTTTTTAGAAACCGGATCGATTATTTAATACCGATATATGAAATCTTTATTCCGTTGAAACAATCATCCTGGCAGCCATCGTTTACATACCCACAGTTGGAAATCATCCCGTCATTTTTTGCTTCGAAATAGGTCGTTGCCTTATCACGTTTTACCAGCCAGTCACTTTCTGCTTTGGCATAGATTTCGTCCAGGGTTAGCGATTCTGCTTCGGCATCTTTATGCGTGTTTATTTCGTTTTCATTTTCAATCCATTGGAATTCATCAATAACAGTGAGGTTTTCTCTTTTGCTGTATTTATATTCCCGCTGTACTATTTTGCCATTTGATACCGTAATTGTTGTTTCTGAACGCATACCTGCCCAGGAAGAAAATACTACTGTATACTTATAGGAGTTACCTGATGATTTCTTAAATGCCTTCCATGCTTTCTGGCTTTTCTCAAAATCGTTTTCAAAATCAATATCCGTTTTATCGCAGGAAAACATTAAGCTGACCAGCAATAAACCCAGAAGGGAAAGGCAAAAGTTATTTTTCATTATATACATTTTTATTTAAATACTCATTCCGATCCTGACCGACAGCCGGTTATATACGCGGTTTTCTAACCTTAAAGTACCGCCCGAAAACGGAGGTTTTGCCACATCTACTTCCTGACGTTTCCAGCCTATTCCGATGGTGACGGCCGTGCTACCTGGCTTTCCGTATTTGATCCCAATCCCCGGATTCAGCATCAGCCCGCCTTTGGTATTGTAACCTTCAACATCATCATGAAACCAGGAAAAACCATAGCCTGCATCGGCCGACGCATACAACCGGGCAACTTTACCCTTTGTTATATCATATCGCACTCCTGCTGATACCGGATTGATCAGCGCAGATTTGTACCAATCTATACCTGCCGTCAATCCTGTTGAAAGACGATCGCTGAGTTTTATTCCTTCATAGGTTTGAATAGTCAGGCTGAGCTTGTTTTCGGAAATTTCCTGGTTAAAGTTAGATACATATCCATACTTTACGCGCCCAAAAAGACCTCCTACTTCGGTGTGATTAACGAAGCGCTTCAAAGCTTTCTGTTTTTGCGCCACAGCCGGACTGAGAATGAATAAATAGATAATTATTGAAATGACTGATTTCATATAGCTCGCGGATAGGGATTGCAACAGTTATAATGCCTGATCAAATTGCCTTACCAACAGGAATCTTGCTAAGAAGCTTTAAATCCTTTGGATCACTTGCATCATACTGATAAAACCCATCCTTACCGATCAGCAGCAGCGTTTTACCCAGGGAAATTACATCATAAGCATCCATATCCTTGAAATGGGCCAGCTGATGATCATTCACAGAAAATTTGTCTTTCACATCGAATACCTTTAAACCGTGTTCGCCTTCACAGAGATAAAGATTAGGAAAATCGATGCTTAGCCCATGCGGATTCTGCATCTGGTAGCTTTTGATCAGCTGCGGAGCCGAAGGATTACTGACATCAACCAGATCCAGCTGATTTTGTGAACCTGCACAGGCAGTGCCTGTTCTAAGCGTAACATATGCAATGTCTTCATGCACCACCACAGGATCGCAGGCACGTCCATGCTGAAAGGAGGAAAGCCTCACTGGTTCTGCCGGATTGCTGTTGTCATAGATAAACATGCCGGTCGACGATCCGATAAAAAGTTTGTTCTGGTAAGGGAAAATGGTTTCGATCCCCCAACCCATATTGATCGTTTTGAAATCTTTGGGATCCGCAGGATTAGATATGTTGAAAAGCTGAAGACTATTTTGACTTACAGTATAAAGAAAATTCTGATGCAAGGCAAACCGTGCCATTGAACCGGCCTGCCCGTTCGATCCGGCCGAATTTGGAGAAGATGCAGAAGACGAAGAATTGAAAGATGCCATATCGGCAAAGTCAATCATGCCGCCCCACCACCAGCCAGGTGACACCATATCTTCACAGTTTGTAGTAACTACCTCGGTTACAAACTCCACATTTGAATCGTTGATGGAACCGACTGTTTCGTTCAGCGACCAGCCTCCTCCATCGAACTGACCATTTTTGAATACATTACGCACACGGCCGGTTTCTTTTGCATTTAGAGGATCTGCAATATTAAGTGCTACCAGATCGGAGAAGCTATCTGCAAAAAGAATATTATCCCGAACAGCAATATCTCCATTCCCGGGGATTTTAATAAATGAAACAAATTTCGGACTGGAAGGATTACTGTTGTCAATAACATGAATTCCTTCCTTGATTTCATTGATAAATAAATAGTTGCCCTTTACATACATTTTACCGGGGCGATCCAGCGCACGTGCCGGCTCCGCCTTCACCTGTATTCGCAGCTCCATTAATGAAAGCGTTACTTGTGTGAACCGGCGGTTTACGCGGGTTTCCTTACATTGATCGTTGCATGACCAAAGTCCGCAGGCAGCGAAGATGATCACCAGGTGAAGTAGTTTTGTTTTCATGGAACGGTTTGTGAGGTATGAGAAAATATGGCTTTTTTCTTACATATTTCTAAGACTCACTTTCGAACCAAAAGGTTGGAATAAAAACAAAATCGTCCGGTAGCAAAGCCTCCGGACGATAACGCACCCCGAAAATACCTGCAATTGCCGGTATTTAATCTTAAATTTCTTTGGTGTTGGAAATTAAAAATGCAGGAAGCAAAATGGACGCTTTAAGAATTATAAACATGGCTAATAAATTTTAAAGGATCTTCAAGGATAAACAACTGACAAAATCAGGTTTACTTTAAAAGCTTTTAACCATGATCATTTTAAAGCAAAAATAGTTGGAACGATCACAGTATTTATTTTTAAAAAGAATACCGGAAACCCCATGAAACGCCATACAGATAAGGGTGCGATTCCAGACTTTGGTTTGCTTTAAAACCGGATGAAACAGCTTTTTGATAAGACCCTGTCAGGTTGGCTTTCCATTTGGAACTAAGCCTGTAATTAAGACGAAGGCCTGTTGTTGCCGCCCAGTTCATGCTCCTGTATACACCATCTTCGGCCGTGGTGGTGATTGTTTGTCCGGATGCGGATTCAAGCTGGTTATTCAGAAAGAAATTAGCCATCATACCGCCCAGAAGGGAGTAGCTCAATTTTTTATCCGGATTTAATGTAAAACCAGCCTGAACCGGCAACTGCAGATATTGATAATCGTTATTTACCTTTTTATTTACATCAATATAAAACGCATTTGCAGCTTCCAGAGGCTGGTTTTTTGAAGTCGTATAATCCTGGCTGGTTGAAATCCCGTTTAGTGCACTTTGCAGAACGTTGGCACTTGCACTGCTTGTCGCATCCAGCAGATAACCCCCGCCTTCATAGCGCGAGTTACCTTTTAAATAATTTATTCCCATTTCCATCGACCAATGCTTGGATAACCTCATACCACCCTGTGTTTGAATAGCATACGAATTACCTGCTTCGCTGGTACCGGTAGTTGCCTTTTGCCTGGATGCTGCCATCTGCGAAAAAGCCATTGGGGCGTCTTTAATCTTTACATCCGGATTAAAAGTAGCGGGCATCAGGCCAACGGCTGCGTAGTATTCCGTATGTTTTTTAGGAGCTGGTAACGGCTCTTCCGCTTTTTGATCCGCTTTATAAAATACATATCGTTTTTGCATGTAAACATCCAGGTCGGCAAACTGATTAGGTGTCAGGAAATCGACCTGGATCTTTCTTTCCTCAGAAATTGCAACGGCGGCCTCATTTACGTTAAAATGCATTCTTGCCGGTAAAACAAGCTCTTCCGAGTCAACTGTTTTATTTTCAGGCAACAAGCTTTTTTTTACTTTGGCACTTTCATTTTTAGTAAAATACTGGTTATTTTTTCCATCCGCCAGCTGTTTGCCAGAACCGATTGGTGTTTCAGATATGCGCTCTGATGATGAACTCACCGAATTCTCCAAATATTTCTGTTCAGGATTTTCTGCCGAAGTATTTGAATCACTTGTTTTACCAATCTTTCCATTTTCTGAATGACTGCTGGCAATCTGTTGCGCATTCTCCGGTTTTTTATCGGTTTGGCCAGACATTTCTTTCTGAATTTCATTTTTCCCGGTAGTGGAAGAAGGTTCTTTTGCAGCCATTTCCACAGCAATTTTGTCTGATACCTCTGTACGGTTACTGTACCACAATCCACCACCAACCAAAAGTAAGGCTGCAATTGAGGCAGCAGCATACCAAAGCTTGGGCGAACGCCACCAAAGCGGAATTATATCATCATCATCATCACGGTCAAGGCGTGCTTCTATGCCGGCCCACACAGATGGCGGAGGCGTTTCAGAAGCTTCATCTAAAGCCTTTTTCCACTGATCTTCAAAGTTGTTTATTCCGGACGGATCCATCATCAAATCTTTTTTCTCTGTTCAACTTCTGCTGAAGAATTCCTCTTGCCCGCGAATACTGCGATTTTGAGGTTCCTTCGGATATACCCAGTTTCTGGGCAATTTCATTATGCTGATAGCCTTCTATCGCATATAAATTAAAAATAACCTGGCAGCCCGGCGGAAGTTCCTGAATAAAACCCATCAACTGCTGCATCTGGAAATCTCCCAGCGTTATTTCCCTGTCGGCGATGCCGTTTTCATATACTTCAATATCATCAAGATCTTTCAGGTATTTCTGCTGGCGGAGGTGATTCAAAGCCGTATTTACGACAATTGACTTTAACCAATACTCCAGCGGACTGTCGTTCCGGAAGGAGCTTATATTTTCATAGATTTTAATAAAAGCGTCCTGCAGAACGTCTTCGGCATCCGACCGGTTTTTGGTGTAGCGCATGCATATAGCAAACAGCTTTCCCCCAAAAACATCATATAATTGTTTCTGGGAGAATCGGTTGCGCTGCTTACAGCCATTCACCAGTTCCTGTTCGTTAAAGATCATCCGAAGTTTAGGGGTGCTTCGTTCGGTTTATATATTAATCAGCAACCCTATCCCAAAGATAGTTAATACTGTATTGTTCTTATTTTTCCTGATAACAGGTATTTGTTATGATACATTTCCTGACCAAAAGGTTGGAACACTTAGAAAATATTTTGCTTTCATAAATAAATCATCCCGTTATACTTACAGGAACTAATCAGCAGTACATATCCTTTTATAGCTGAAAAGAATACAAAGGTATTTCTGTACACCTAACCTTCTATCGCCCATGAGCCAATATATGGTTGAAATCCAGCTTCCGGCTGTTATGACGGAAGAATTTACAGCGAAAATACCTGCTCAAAGAAAAAAAATTAATGAAATGATGGAACAGGGACTAATGATGTCCTATGCTTTATCAGAAGATTATTCTAAACTTTGGTGTGTGGTAAGAGCTGAAAGTGAGTTTGAAGTAATGTCAATTGTTTCCGAATTCCCGTTGATCGATTACATGGATCCGAAAATCAGCAGACTGATGTTTAATAATGTCGTTGCTTTGCGGTTGCCGATGTTCTCACTGAATTAAAATAAAATGCATTTGCCTCATCATGAAAACGGGTGAGGCATTTTTATGAAAAAACGAATTACTACATGATGCACCTTTTTAAGCCGGCTGCTTTTCGGAATTATTTCTTCTGGATATTTACATTTTTTGCACTTGCCTGTCAGCCAGCAACGGACAACCGCCAGGAAAAAGCAGCTTCTTCACAAGGCACCGAAAGTAAAAAAGAAGTTAAAAGTAAAGTTTCAGACCGGCCGGTCAATTCAAAAATTCCAAAAAAAGTCTACACTGTACTTGACTACATCAGAAAGTATGACAGAGCGCCGAACGGTTTTGTTGGTGGCCGCAAATTTGGAAATTTTGAAAATCATTTGCCTTTAAAAGATCCGGAAGGAGGACCTGCCAAATATAGGGAATGGGACGTTAACCCAAAGAAGAAAGGAAGAAACAGAGGCGCAGAAAGACTTGTTACCAGTGAAAAGCAAGCCTGGTATACCAGCGATCATTACGAAACATTTGAAGAAATAAAGTAGGCGTAACAGCACATCCTATTAAGATTTATAAATTTGCCCGTCAAACCGAACATTACAAAACGATGAAAAACACGCACTTCCTTCTTGCAAAAACCGGAAGCAATATCAAAAAAACATTTCTCGGAAGCTTTATAGGTGAAATTGACGGATTGAAGGCTTCATCAATGAAAGACTTTCATGAGCAGATCGGTCTAGCCATGCAGTTTCCGGATTATTCCGGCAAAAACCTGGATGCGCTTGATGAAATGCTGAATGATCTGGAATGGATTAAGCAGGAAAAGGTGATCATTTACATTAACAATTCTGCTGATTGGCTTTCCAAGGAAAAATCAGAGGAAAAGATTCTCAACGTCCTGGATATTTTCGACGCTACTGCCGAAGACTGGAAGTGGATGGACGACGAAGAGGAAACAGCAAAAAAAGAACTTCGTATCATTTTCAGCGATTCTGAACGTATCCGTACACTGCTGGAAGAACAGGAAATTCCGTTTGGCGAAGTGGAATAGATTTTTTTGTGAGATGTGAAAGGGAAAATGTGAAATGATGCATTGTTCATTTTTTATTACCCGTCAGATGGCGGAAAAGCCATCCAACGGGTCGTCTCGGTCAGACGGCGAAAAAGCAGTCTGACCGGTAATAAAAATTAAGTTATAATGCCAAATACCAAGCACATTTAGAGATAATCCTTCATAACATTTTGCGAAAATCTTTTCACATTTTTCATCTCACTTTTTACATTACCCCTTCCCAACAATATCCCGCTTCCACTGAACGTAACCCATGACGGCCAGTATCAGAAAAACAAAGTATAAAATTGCAGTCAGATGCAAATCTTTATAAAAATACATGGCTGTATAACACGCATCCGCCACGATCCAGATAATCCAGTTTTCAAGATATTTGCGCGCCATCATCCATTGTGCAATCAGGCTGGCAATGGTTAAAGCGGAGTCGGCATAAGTAAGACTTGCATCCGTAAAACGTCCCAGTAAAAACCCCCAGCAAAGCGTAACAACGATAAATATGATTGCGAAAACAGCATACAGCTTTACCGGTGTATTGGAAACCCGTACGCCATCATGACTTTTTCCGCCGTACATCCACATCCACCAGCCATAAATACTCGTAAAGAAGTAATATCCCTGTAAGCCCATATCGGCATATAACCGTACCTGCCAGAAAACAGCAGCATAAAGAACCGCATTGATAATCCCGAAAAACCAGCCGAGTACATTTTGTTTTGTATTGAGATAGACACAAATGGCACCTGTCAGAAAACCAAGGATTTCAAGTGGTGAAGTAGAGATACCCAGAAATGCAATGGTTTGGTTTAGCCAGTCGATCATTCTTAAGGAAGGTTGTTAAAAACAAACAGAAAAGTATTCGTGATAATTGAATCAATTTGTGGCTAAAATTAAGCTACAACCAACGTGTTTCGACTATTTTTGTATAAAAATTAACAACAGTAAACAAAAGCAAAAAAACTGTTGTTACAATAATATGCCGGACGGGAAATTCCCGGAACGGCTTTTCGCATTTCAAAACGGATTCAAACAGGCTGGTATAAAATTTAAGGTAAGATATTTTTCACCTGAACAGCAAGAAAGTTCCGGATATTCACCGCGGGAACAGACCGCTCAATTTTTGAAATTACTTGGAAGTTAAAGACTTATTAACGCTATACGGAGGAGACAGCTATCTTGATCTTCTTGTTTCACAAATTACATCAAAAAGCCCGGAAACTGCTCATGTCCAGATCAAAGGATTGATCGGGAGCCTTGATGCAGTGCTAACTGCGGCAATCCAGAAAAAAAAGAAAGGACCTGCGGTTTACGTTTTAAGTGACCGGGAAGAAGCTGCTTATTTCCAAAACGATTTGCAAAACCTACTGGGAAAAACAGAGGTACTTTTTTATCCGACTTCTTACAAAAGACCTTATCAGTATGAGGAGGTGGATAATGCCAATGTACTCATGCGTGGTGAAATTCTGAATAAGCTGAATTCCGGCAAACCCGGCGCTTTTCAGATTGTTACCTATCCGGAAGCTTTATTTGAAAAAGTAATCAATAAACGCTCGCTGAAAGCCAATACTTTCTCTGTTAAAGTTGGTGAAAAACTGGATCCTTCATTTCTGACAGAATTCCTGAACAGCTACGGTTTTGACATGACCGATTTCGTTTTTGAAGCAGGCCAGTTTTCAGTACGGGGAGGAATTATTGATGTTTTTTCTTTTGCAAATGAACATCCTTTCCGGATCGAGCTTTTTGGAGATGAGGTGGAAACAATCCGTTCCTTTGACCCGGATACTCAGCTATCTATAGAAACAGCAAAGCAGATTAACATCGTACCGGACATACAGCAGCGGCTCATTCATGAAACCAGGGAATCGTTTTTAAACTTTTTTCCGGAAGAGACTATTCTTTGGTTTAAAGACGCGGAACTGACGCTGGAAGTGATTGAAAAATGTTTTGAAAAAGCAGAAAGAGCACTGGAAGAAGTAACTGGCGGCGGCGTACAGATTGTTTCCAATCCGCAGGATCTGTTCGAAACCAGACGCGGATTTTTAAATCAGATCAAAAAATTTCAGACTGTGGAATTTGGAAAACGTTTCTATTTCAAATCCGAAAACCGGCTTCCCTATTCTGCAAAACCACAGCCTTCCTTCAATAAAGATTTTAAGAGATTATTAGATGATCTCTCTGAAAATCAATCGAAAGGTTTTGTCAATATTATCGCCTCGGAGCAGCCCAAACAACTCGACCGGCTCGAAAGGATCTTCGAGGATCTTGATCCGTTTGTAAAGTTCAGGGCCATGCATATTTCCCTCAGGGAAGGATTTGTAGATGAAAACCTGAAAATAGTATGCTACACGGATCACCAGATTTTCGACCGTTTTTATAAATACAGGCTGAAAGACAAATTCAGTAAGTCGAAAGCAATTACGCTCAAAGAGCTTAAATCCTTACATGTAGGCGACTTCGTGACGCATGTTGATTACGGCATCGGACGTTTTGCCGGGCTTGAAAGAAAGGATGTAAATGGAAAAGAGCAGGAAGCGATCCGGCTGATTTACCGGGATAATGATTTGCTATATGTAAGTGTCCATAACCTGCATAAAATTGCTAAATATACAGGTAAGGAAGGAACGCCGCCTGCAATGAGCAAGCTGGGTTCTGGTGACTGGGAAGCAAAAAAATCAAGAGTAAAAAAGCAGCTTAAAGACATTGCCCACGAGCTGATCGCCCTGTATGCAAAACGACGCCAGGCTCCCGGCTTTCCGTTTTCGCCTGACAATTATATGCAGGCGGAGCTGGAATCATCTTTTATTTATGAAGACACGCCGGATCAGGCAACGGCTACTTCCAACGTCAAAGATGATATGGAAAAAGCGCATCCAATGGACAGACTGGTTTGCGGTGACGTAGGTTTTGGAAAAACAGAGATTGCGGTCCGGGCAGCATTCAAGGCGGTTTGTGACAGTAAACAGGTTGCCGTCTTGGTTCCAACTACCATTCTGGCGATGCAGCATTATAAAACTTTCGCCGACAGGTTAGCAGACTTTCCCGCCAAAGTAGGCTATATCAACAGGTTTAAATCTACCAAAGAAATAAAGGAAACACTTAAACAGGCGGAAGAAGGCAAAATCGATATTTTGATCGGAACGCACCGGATTCTGAACAAGGATGTCAAATTTAAAGACCTTGGACTGCTGATTGTGGATGAAGAGCAGAAGTTTGGTGTAAAAGCAAAAGACCGGTTAAAAGAAATGCGGGTCAATGTGGATGTTCTGACATTAACAGCTACACCGATTCCACGCACGCTGCATTTCTCCCTGATGGGTGCGCGTGACCTTTCCGTAATTGCGACACCGCCACCAAACCGGCAGCCGGTAACGACCGAAGTTCATGGTTTTAGCGAAGAGTTTATTCGTGACGCGATCAGCTTTGAAGTTCAGCGCGGCGGTCAGGTTTTCTTTGTCCATAACCGGGTGAATGATATTGAATCCATAGCAAACATCATCATGCGGCTTGTTCCGGATGTACGCATTGGCGTTGCACACGGGCAAATGGAGGGCGATAAGCTGGAAAAGGTAATGGTTAGTTTTATTGAAGGTGAATATGATATTCTCGTTTCGACCAACATTATTGAGTCCGGTATTGACATTCCGAATGCCAATACGATTATTATCAATTCAGCCCATATGTTTGGTTTGTCCGACCTTCACCAGATGCGCGGACGCGTCGGACGTTCGAATAGAAAGGCATTTTGTTATCTGCTTACACCTTCTGTTTCTACACTTGCAAGTGATTCAAGAAAGCGGCTTCAGACTTTGGAAGAGTTCTCGGAACTGGGTGACGGGTTTAAGGTTGCCATGCGGGATCTTGACATTCGTGGTGCAGGAAATTTATTGGGTGCAGAACAAAGTGGTTTTGTGAATGATTTAGGTTACGAACTATATCATAAAATGCTGGATGAGGCCGTTAAGGAATTAAAAAATAATGAGTTTAAAGATTTGTTTGCCAATGCATTGGGGCTTCCTGAAAAGCTGGTAGCCGACTGCCAGATTGAGACGGATTTTGCAACTTTAATTCCTGACGATTATGTAAAGAATATTTCGGAAAGACTTTCGTTATATACCCGCCTTGACAATATCGGAACGGAAGAAGAACTGACCAAATTTGAAAAAGAGGTTATTGACCGGTTTGGCCCTGTGCCCCACGAAGTTCAGGATCTTTTAAAAATGGTTCGCTTGCGCTGGGAAGCAGAAAACTTGCATTTCGAAAAATTAACTTTGAAAAGCAATACAATGAAAGGATACTTCGTTACTTCGCAGAATGACGAATTCTTCCAGTCGGCCAGGTTTGGGCGGGTAATTGATTACATTAAATCACACCCGAAACAAATTTCGCTGAAAGACCAGAAAGGGAAGTTGATCCTGATTTGTGAAGAGGTTAAAAATATTGATCAGGCACGGAAAATTTTGGTAGAAATGACCCAATGATTAAGTTTTAAATAATAATTTCGATTCATTTCATACATTTGCGGTTTCGCATACTATAAAAATACAAAACACTTAAGTCACTTTAAAGCAATGATTTGCATGCATAAGATGGGTATTCGGTCGATCGCGCTGATTCTGATTGTGTTATTAGCGGCCACTTCCTGTAGTAAAAAGAAAAGGCCAACAAGTTTAAAACCGGGCAAGACGAGCTCTAAAACGGGTTTAGCTTACAACGGTAAAGATGGTTTTGAAGTAAAAAACTTTAAAGCCCTTCCTGCCGGTCCTGACCTTGTTTACATTGAAGGAGGCCGTTTTACAATGGGATCCTTGGAAGAAGATGTAATGGGAAGACATGATAACGAAAAACGTACTGTCAGTATCAATTCATTTTACATGGACCAGACGGAGGTTGCAAACGTCCATTATCTGGAATATTTAAATGCTGTACAAAGAGATTCATCTGAGGAGTTTTATGCCAAAGCTTTACCTGATACGAACGTGTGGTATAATGAATTATCATTTAATGATTCATATGTAACCATGTATCTGAGACACCCAGGCTTCCGTCTTTATCCGGTTGTAGGTGTATCATGGGTACAGGCAAACGATTACTGTGCATGGCGTACAGCAGCTGTTAGTCAGGCCAACAACACAGCGGGCCAGGCTGCAGGTAAGAAAAAAGGTTTTGCAATAGGCAAGAAAAAGAAAGCTGCACAGGCTGCTGACGCAGAAGTTGCAAGCAGCGGCCCTGCTCCACAGCTTCGTATAGAAAGTGGTTATGTAATGCCCCCATACCGCCTTCCGACAGAATCGGAATTTGAATATGCAGCGATGGCAATGATCGGAACACAGTATTCTGATGAAAACCAGTCGAACCAAAGAATTTATCCATGGGATGGTTCCACAATGCGTCAGCCACGTGGCCGTAAACAAGGAACAATGCTTGCAAACTTCAAACGTGGTCCCGGTGATTACGCGGGTATTGCAGGAAAATCTAACGACGGAGCAATTATTACGCAGGAGATCAGAGCTTATCCCGCTAACGATTTTGGTCTGTATGACATGGCAGGAAACGTAAGCGAATGGGTTGAAGACGTTTATCGTCCGGGATCAAATAAAGATGTAGCAGATTTGAACTCTTTCCGCAGAAACGGTTTCCAGGATGAAGCTAAAAATTACGATACCAAAAATGCAAACTCAATGATTAACGATAATCTTAGAGTATACAAAGGCGGATCATGGTCGGATGTTGCCTACTGGTTATCTCCGGGTACACGCCGTTACATGGATCAGGATTCTGCAACTGCAATGGTAGGTTTCCGTTGTGCAATGATTGCAACCGGTACTCATAAGAAATAATTATTGAAGCATATGAAAAGGCCATTATCCTGCTTATGGATAATGGCCTTTTTTATGTATGACACTTAGAAAAATATTGCTAATGCTGGGCAACAGCAATTGTGATAATGTGAAATTCTTCGCATCCGGCTTTAACCAAAGCTTCTACACAGGCGCCCAGTGTTGCTCCCGTTGTTAACACGTCATCAATAATAATAACACTTTTCTGGTTTAACTTTTCCTTTACTTCAAATACCCCTTCCACGTTTTCATGACGCTCTTTTTTTGTTTTACCTGTTTGCGTTTCAGTGAATCTGTTTCTAATAAGAGCCGTTCCCGACCATGGAATGCCGGTTGCATTAGAAAAACCTGCTGCTAATAAATCACTTTGATTATAACCTCTTATTTTCATCTTCTTTTTATGCAAAGGAACACTGACGATCAGTTCGGCTTCCGGAAGTAACTTTTCTATAAGCATTTCCTGACCCAGCATAAAACCAAGTAATACACCCACTTCTTTGTTGCCTTTGTATTTCAGCGCATGAAGTAATTTTTGAACCTTTCCCTTTTTTGTAAAAAGTAAGAATGAATAGGTAGATAATACCTGGGGATAATTAACAAACCTGTATTTTACTCCTTCATAATGAATGCTGTTCTTTTCGATCCGCGGTAGTGCAATCCGGCATGAAGTACAGATTGTTGCTTCGTTTCCAAGCAACGAACGCTCACATGCCTCGCAATTTCTGGGGAAAATCAGGTCTACAAAGTCAAACCAAAATTTTTTTAGCTCCATATCCTTAATTGTCAAATAATCAAAGCATTAAACCTGCATCCTATTTTACGGAAATTTCTTTTTTCCCAATTATAAAAAGGGCTAAGTTGTTTTATAAAATGACTTGATAACTTTACATCGTCATTAAATAAAAATTCCTAATGAAAACGCTCATCATAAATGCGCTTGCCGTAAATGAAAATAGGATTCAGCAATCTGACGTGCTTATCGTTGATGGTCACATCCAGCGTATCGGCAACGATCTGCAGCATGTAGATTCAGACCGGATCATTGATGCTCAGGGATTACACCTGATGCCGGGAATTATTGATGACCAGGTACATTTCCGCGAACCCGGACTGACCTATAAAGCAAATATTTACACTGAGGCGAAAGCAGCTGTTGCGGGAGGGGTTACGTCCTTTATGGAAATGCCCAATACAGTACCAAATGCTTTGACTCAATCTCTTTTAACTGACAAATACAATATTGCAAAGGAAACTTCGCTGGCCAATTATTCCTTTTACATGGGTGCTTCCAATGACAATTACGATGAAGTCATGCGCACAAATCCGGCTGAGGTTTGCGGTATAAAAATCTTTATGGGTTCTTCCACAGGAAACATGCTCGTTGATGCGCCGGAGGTTCTTGAAAAGATATTTGCAAATGCTCCCTGCGTAATTGCAACACACTGTGAAGACGAGCCAACGGTGAAACAACGTATGGAATTTTTTAAAGAGAAATACGGAGAAAATGTTCCGTACAACATTCATGCACTGATCCGTAACGAAGAAGCCTGTTTGACTTCTTCCAGCTTTGCTGTGTCACTGGCACAAAAACATAAAACGCGCTTACATATTCTGCATATTTCAACAGGTGATGAAGTATTTCTTTTTGAACCGGGAAAGAGAGAAAACGGGCAAATTTTATTAGCAGATAATCAGCCAAAACTAATTACTTCTGAGGCCTGCGTTCATCATTTGTGGTTTGATGCAGAAGATTATCACCGTCTTGGAAATAAAATTAAATGCAATCCGGCTATCAAAGCGCCGCATCACAAAGAAGCCATTCTTAAAGCCCTTTTGGATGATCGAATTGATGTGATTGCCACAGACCATGCACCGCATACGATAGAAGAAAAAGGATTGCCCTACTGGCAATCCCCATCCGGTTTGCCATTGGTTCAGCATACGCTGAATGTAATGCTTGAACTAAGCAAACAAGGTAAAATCTCCCTTGAAAAAGTAGTTGAAAAAATGACTCATTCCGTAGCAGATTGCTTTGGCGTAAAAGACCGTGGATATATTCGTGAAGGCTATTGGGCTGACCTGATTCTGGTTGATCTGAATGCAGAAACAAAAGTCACGACAGACAACATTTATTCTAAATGCGGCTGGTCGCCTTTTGAGGGAATAGATTTCCATTCACAGGTCACGCATACTTTTGTATCCGGCCACCTGGTTTATGAAAATGGAAATTTTGATGAATCTGTAAAAGGCAAGCGGCTACTTTTTAATCGCTAGATACTGATAGTAATTCTGGATAATACCCAGATCTCCGTCAGTCCAATCCAGCGACTGCAAATCGTCTGGTTCCAGCCAGATAACTTGTTCATGCTCTGAGAGCACTATATTCTCTGTTTTAAGATTACAGACAAAAGGAACAAGAATAATTTCACGCCATCCCTGATCTTTTATTGTAACAGGAAGTTTGTCTACAATCAGAATTTCCACGCCAAGCTCTTCCATAATTTCACGTTCGAGCGTTTGCTCGTCCGTTTCATTTTCTTCCTGCTTGCCACCCGGAAATTCCCATTTTAAAGGAAATGATAAAAATGGGCTTCGCTGACCGGCCAGTATTTTCCCATCGTGTTCGATAATAGCACAAGGCACTCTTACAACTAACTTTACAGGGACCAGCGTTTCAATCATAGAAGAGCTACACAAATTTTACCGCAAAAGTACAAAAATTTGTGTACAATCAGAAGTAATCCGGTTGATGTTTTATTTCATAATCATTTAATAATGTGGGCCATCCAACGTATATAGCCCTATCGCAATCAAAACAATTCTCCGGACCTGTGCCTTGGTAAAATACCTAAATGGCGGAATGCTTTTTCGGTTACTTCTCTGCCGCGTGAAGTCCGTTTCATATAACCTTCCTGGATCAGAAAAGGCTCATATACCTCCTCAATTGTTTCTGCTTCTTCGCCACACGCGGTGGCAATGGTGGACAGACCAACCGGACCACCTTTAAACTTTTCGATGATTGTACTTAAAATCCGATTGTCCATTTCATCAAGTCCGTTCTGATCAACATCCAGGGCTAGCAATGCCATTTCGGCAATGGCAACATTGATGCGCCCGTTTCCCTTCACCTGTGCAAAATCACGGGTACGCCGCAATAAATTATTGGCAATCCGTGGCGTTCCCCGGCTACGTCTTGCAATCTCGAATGCAGCGTCATCTTCCAGCGGTGTTCCCAGTATCGCAGCCGACCGTTTTAAAATAGTAGTTAAAAGCTGCGCATCGTAGTATTCAAGACGCGCATTAATACCAAACCTGGCACGCAACGGAGACGTAAGCATCCCTGCCCGTGTGGTCGCACCAATTAATGTAAACGGATTGAGACCTATCTGAATACTCCGCGCATTCGGACCACTATCCAGCATGATATCGATCTTATAATCTTCCATTGCAGAATACAAGTATTCCTCCACAACCGGATTCAGGCGGTGTATTTCATCAATAAACAGTACATCATGTTCCTGAAGATTGGTCAGCAGACCAGCCAGGTCACTTGGTTTGTCCAGCACCGGTCCGGAAGTAATTTTAATTCCGGCACCGAGTTCATTAGCTACAATATTCGACAGCGTAGTTTTGCCCAGACCCGGAGGTCCGTGCAGAAGAACATGATCAAGTGCATCACCACGCTGGCGTGCAGCCTGAACAAAAATTTTCAGATTTTCAAGAATTTTATCCTGCCCTGTGAAATCATCAAATGACAACGGACGAAGTGCCCGCTCTATTTCCTTTTCGGTATTTGAAAGGTTTTCCTTATCTCCGGACAGATAATCCTGGCGCATGTTGGTGTAAAAATCTTTTGTTGAAGTTGAAGCAAATGATATTTTTGCTCAACCGGCTATTCAAAAATAACCATTTTAATCGGCAAAACCGAACAGCTTAACGTACTATAAGTACAGAGCCCCGCTTCACAACAGGATTTCTTTCGGGGAAATACAGTGCTTCATAAGATATGACATACGGATATACACCCGGAGCCACTTTCTGTCCCTTATATGTTCCATCCCAGCGGTCTTCAATCTCGGTTGTCGCATAAATTACTTCACCCCAGCGATTGTAAATCCGGATCGAAAACTTAGTGTAGTACGCTCCGAATACTTCCAGCCGTTCATTATGACCTTCTCCATCAGGCGAAAAAGCATCAGGAATAAAAAACCTCGGTTCACATTTGTCGACGACATTGGTTGATTGCTCGGCAACACACCCTTCCTTATTGGTTGCAATAACAGTATATGTACCTTCTGTATTTACCGTTACTGTCCGGGTAGTTTCACCGGAATGCGCCCACTCATATTGTGCAACGCCGGTACCATTTGCATCCAGGATCGTTGAACCTCCGTCAGGAATACAGATCGTATATTCAGGAGCAAGATTCAGGACCGGTGACGGACGTTCGCCAACTGCTATTGTATCAGAATTAAAACAATCGTTTCTGTCTTTTACAATTACAAAATAAGTCCCTGGCTGTCCGATGGTAACATCTCTTGTTTTTTCACCATTACTCCAGTTAAACTCAATCCATCTTTCACTGGGAACAGTCAGCACAATAGAACTGTCGCGACATAAAGTTGTATCCGGCCCGATTGAAAAAGCAGGAGGGCGACGCAAGGTTATTTCAATTGTATCAGCTGCAAAGCATGCCCCGTTTGGCCCGTTATATGCAATTGCAATATATCTCCCCGTTGCCGTCGCACGATAATCCCTCTGGCGTGCTACTACCCGGCCGCGGCTGATCCATGCATACTGTTCTGCTTCCACATTTACACGTAAAGGAACATAAGCACCGCAGGTGTCTTTATCAGGACCCAAATTGATTTGTGAAGGTGTTTCGTAAATAGTGACCTGATTAATAATAACGGTATCCTTACATTGATTGGACGCCCGAAGCGCTACCTGATAAATACCAGGTGCAGTATAAGTAAAAGTAGTTTTCTGCTCTTTGGATGGAGCTGTAAACTCAGGTGCAGCCGGATCATAATTAAAATCCCATGAATAGGTATCTTTTATAGGATCACAGATCGGGCTGGCCTCAAAGGTGGTAGGTTCATTGGTACAAAAACCATTGGCTTCAAAACCAGGCCCGGAAGATTCCTGACTAAAATCCTGCACCATATTTGGCAATCCCAGCTGGCTGTTTTTACCACCTAAAAATGCACCTTCCCGTTCATAGTCAATGCCGGTCAGTGAATTTCCTTCCGGTTCACCAATAGAAGCAAGATAGTCACTTCCCTGTATGGACATATATATCTTTCCATCCGGAGCAAACTGCAATGCACCGTATTTCTGGGTTGCCGAGCTGTCAATAGTAATGGCTGTTTCGGTCAGCAAACTATCCGGCAATGTCAAATCATACTGTTTAAGGAGCGATTTCGTGCCATTTTCCCCCTGAAAAGAAATATACATCTTTTCACCACTTGCTGAGAACTCAATACCATAGGCAATGGGCGGAGCTGCTCCCAGATCAATGGTTTTATCATAAGTGAGGACACCTGTAGAATCGTTGAAACTGAAAAGCTCCACATAGTTTTTTGGCGGACCCGAAATAGTCACTGCAAGCCTGCGCTGACCGGTTGCACTGTCGGGCGAAGAAAATTTCATATAACCCTCCGCTTTATTCAAACTGTCATGAGCCATTCCTAATGAAGGAGAACTGGTTTCCGTCAAGCCGCCGGTAGTTGCATGAAAAATGCGGAATTTGTTGGTACCATAATCATGGGAAATAACCCAGTATGTACTGTCACGGTCGTTGCGGGCAGAAACAATTCTTTCTGTCGTCGGCTGTTGTAAAGTTGTATTCTGCTCAATAATAGCTCCTTTACCATTATTTCTTCTCATGTCTACCACACTTACAGTCAGCAGTTTTTCGCCGTTAATATCCGAGGTAGTAAAGACATTAAAAAGATATTCACATCCTTTGCAGGTGGGCTGCGGCACAATGAGAACCGATTGCGTACTGTTTGGACTGCCTTTCATTGGCGCACAGGTGGTTCCGAAACAGGTCATCTCCTCCCCGTCCTTATTCCAGATCTTTATACCGTCAGAATAGAAAAGCAGCTGACCTTTAGAGTTGGCTATGGCAGATGTCCCTTCCGGTGTATTAATTTTCCCGTCTGTAATTGGTGAAGGGGGGGTATTTGAGAAATCCAGACCTGCATTTCCTCCAAAAAACCATTTGGATCCTTCCTGCGCTGCCGGCTCCATACAGATCTTCACATTAACCCGATCCTGTATTTTACAGCCGTTCGGGAGGATAACCTCAACGGAATAACAGCCGGAACTATCCACTTCCAACACCTGGGTCGTATCCCCCTTAGGATACCAGACATACTTGGCCCCTTCGGGAGCACCATCCGGATAAGGATCAAGTTTTAATGTTGTTCCGGGACAAATAGTCGTATCAGTGAACCATTTCTGAAATGCAGGAGGAAGTTCTCCGATCGTGACTGCCTGTACAACGGACTGGGTAGCTCCGCCAGCCAGTGTCCTAGTTAATGTAACATTATAGCTGCCCGGCGATGCATACGAATGCTGGGCTATCCTGCGCGTATCCGTTCCTCCGTCTCCAAAGCTCCATTGCCACGCAACTGCTCTGGACAGCGTATCACTGAACGTGGTTGAGTCTGCATCACAATCAGGATTTTGCATACATTGCCCTTTCACCAAAAACGGAGTCTGGGCTTCCGCAAAAACAGCTGAAAGCAGCATCAGAAAGAAAAAACAATAAAATTGTTGCGGTAATGTATTATAAAATCGACTCATGTTTCGTTACTAGATCAAACACCCCCTACCACTCATTTTGGACAAACCTATTACCCGAATATTCTAACGAAAATAAAATGTTAAAATTTTGTGCGGTAATGTCATAAAAACCATTCTAATTTGAATATTAATACGCAAAAGGATAGCATTTTGTGAAAAATAATTTTTGTAATTTTTTTCTCCTTTCGAGTTGGTGTTGTGAAAAAGCGCAGTAATGTATAATATTTATGATCAAGCATATACTTTCTTTATTAGTTCTGACACTTCTTTGCCAGAAAGGTTGGAGCCAGGATCCACAATTTTCTCAGTTTTACGCCAATCCACTGTATCTTAATCCCGCTCTGGCTGGAGGTGCACTGGCGCCACGTGCAACGGTGAACTACAGAAATCAATGGCCGTCTCTGTCTGCCAACTTTGTAACAACCAGCTTTGGTGCCGATGTGTTCCTGCCTAATTATAATAGCGGATTGGGTGTGCTCGTAACGATGGATAGCCAGGGGCTTGGTAACCTCAAATCTACTGATATTGCGTTACAATATTCTTACCAGGTTCAGCTTAACGATGTTACGTCTCTGAGACTGGGTATTCAGGGCGGATTTGCTTCAAGAACGCTGGATTATTTTGGCTTAACATTTGGTGACCAGTATAATAACGGAGGGCTCATTCCCGGTCAACCTTCAGGCGATCCTTTCGCACAGGGTGCCCCCAATGTTAATTATGCCGATTTTGGTTCGGGCCTGATGCTCTATTCGGACTGGTACTGGGCAGGTATTGCGGCACATCATATCAACCGGCCAAACCAGGCTTTTTCTTCCGTAAGTGAAGCACGCCTTCCTATGAAAACAAGCTTTCAGGCCGGTCTGCGCATTCCATTTGGCGGATATACCTATCTGGGAAATGAAATTGATAAGGAGAAAACCATTTCGCCTGCAATTATGTACAAAAAACAGGGAAAATACGATCAGTTCGATGCCGGGCTGTATGTAACGCTGGAACCTCTGGTATTAGGCGCATGGTACCGCGGTATCCCATTTAAGAAATATGAGCAAAACATTAACAATCACGAATCACTCATATTTCTTGCCGGTTTTCGTCAGGATAAATTTTCTATTGGTTACAGTTATGACCTGACTATTTCTACGCTGGGTGCAAGTAGCGGCGGCGCACATGAGATTTCTTTATCCTATGTTTTTGAGCCGCTCACGCCCAAAAAGAAACGAAGCAAAAGCAACAAAAAACAGCTTTCCTGTCCAAAGTTTTAAACTTTGATAAAAATTTATCTCACATATTATAATGATTACTTCCGGGTAAAAACAGTAATATCTTGTCTTATCAATTATAATATTCAGTCATCATTTTATCACTTCTAATGAAAAATTATTCTAGATCCGGAAAGTTCTTTGCGCTACTGATGTTAACGATTTGCATAAGCTCGCTGACATTCGCTGCAAAAAGGGAATTCTATGAAATTAAAATTTACCACCTTAAAAATGCCGATCAGGAAGCACGCGTTGAAAAGTATTTAAAAGATGCATACTTGCCCGCTCTCCACCGCGCCGGAATCAAAAATGTAGGCGTATTTAAGCCTGTTACTTCGGATACCACCTCCGGGAAACGGATTTATGTACTTACGCCGATGAAATCGCTGGATAAACTGGCAGAACTTCCTGGAAAACTCAATAAGGATACAGAATATCTGGCATCGGGAAAGGACTACATTGATGCTGAATATAAAAACCCACCGTATGCACGTATTCAGTCGACGATCCTGCAGGCATTTGAAAACAGTCCGGTAATGCAAAAACCAAATCTGACGTCTCCAAAAAGTGAACGGATCTACGAACTTCGCAGCTATGAAGGGCATACTGAAAAGATCTACCGGAATAAGGTAAAGCAATTTAATGCAGGAAATGAAATCGGCATATTTGCTCGTCTTGGTTTCAACGCTGTTTTTTACGGAGAAGTAATTTCCGGAGCTACGATGCCAAACCTTATGTACATGACCACCTTTTCCGACAAAGCATCACGTGATGCGCACTGGAAAGCGTTTGGAAGTGATGAGGAATGGGGAAAAGTAAGAACCATGCCGGAATACCAGAATAACGTAGCTAAAAACGTACAGCTGTTTTTATTCCCAACTGAATATTCTGATATTTAATGATATCAACATTAAGGAGTTAAGAAAATAAAGACTTAATGAATCTTAACTCCTTAATGGTGAATTATTTCCTAACAGCCTCAATAGCTCCGCGAACACTTCCGTGCTCCTCCAATAAAGACTCTGCCTCATCAGGCGAAACACCCAGTTCATCAATGATCATATGAATAGCACGGTTCACCAGCTTTTCATTCGTCATCTGCATATCGATCATTTTATTTCCTTTTACCTTTCCAAGGCGGATCATTACAGCCGTTGAGATCATATTCAGCACCAGTTTCTGGGCAGTTCCTGCTTTCATCCGTGTACTTCCTGTCAGAAACTCTGGTCCCACCACTACTTCCACCGGGTATTCTGCCGCTTTTGCTACCAGCGATCCGTCATTACAGACAACACATCCTGTTAACAATCCTGCCTCCCTGGCTTTATTTAAACCTCCGATTACATAAGGTGTTCTGCCGGAAGCAGCTATGCCGATAAGCGTATCATTTTGTGTCGGACTATAAGGCTGCAAATCAATCCATGCCTGATTCCAGTCGTCTTCAGCATTTTCTACCGCTTTTCTGATGGCTGTATCACCTCCGGCAATAACTCCTATTACCAGATCAAAAGGTACACCAAATGTAGGTGGACATTCGGACGCATCCACGACACCAAGCCTCCCGCTTGTACCTGCACCAATGTAAAACAGTCTTCCGCCCGTTTTCATACGTTGTACAATTTCAGCGACAAGTGCTTCAACCTGAGGCAAAGACTTTTGGACAGCCATAGGCACAGTCTGATCTTCCTTATTGATAGAACTCAGAATTTCCTGAACAGACATCTGTTCAAGATTATGATAAAGTGATGATGATTCGGTAGTTAACATAGCTGCTTATTTTGATTTCAAATACTCATTTTCAGTATACCATTCTTTTACCAATGTAAATTTGGTATTTATCAAAGAATATTTTCAAAAAAATGCGTCATAATTTGGAAAATAAAAAGAATGACTTCTAATTTGTAACGAAATAACCAATTTAGCGAAATTTCGCTAGAATAAAATTTTACGTTTTTAATAGAATCATGACTGTAGTTCTTCTCATTCACATTCCACTAACGGTCACGTGTAACGCGTGAGTGAGTCAGCATAGCTAATATCCTGCACCTCACTCACTACCGGAGTGAGGTGTTTTATTTTACAATATATTCACCATGGCGACAGAATTAAACAGATTTTCAAAAACCCTAACTCAGGAAGTTACCAATCCGGCAGCTCAGGCAATGCTTTATGGCATTGGTTTGAAAGAAGAGGATATGGTGAAACCGCAAATTGGTATTGCCAGTACAGGTTATGAAGGAAACCCCTGCAATATGCACTTAAACGGGCTTTCTGTTTATGTTAAGCAAGGCATTACCGCCAATAATATGGTAGGGCTGATCTTCAACACCATTGGTGTTTCCGATGGGATGACAAACGGAAATGACGGAATGCGTTATTCGTTACCAAGCCGTGATATTATTGCTGATTCCATTGAAACTGTTGTTGCTGCTCAGTGGTACGATGGTGTAATAGCAGTTGTAGGTTGTGACAAAAATATGCCGGGAGCTGTGATGGCGATGGCGCGTCTTGACCGTCCTGCAATAATGGTATATGGCGGAACGATCCGTTCAGGACATTGGAAAGGAAAAAAACTGGACATCGTCTCTGCATTCGAAGCCTTGGGACAAAAATTTGCAAACAATATTTCCGACGAAGATTATAAAGGTGTAATCCAGAATTCAATTCCTGGCCAGGGCGCCTGCGGCGGTATGTATACAGCCAACACCATGGCTGCTTCGATTGAAGCGATGGGATTAAGTTTGCCTTTCAGCAGCTCTTACCCGGCTACGCACGAAGGAAAACAGGAAGAGTGTAAGAAAATCGGTGCAGCAATGAAGAATCTGCTCGAATTGAATATTACGCCAAAAGATATTATTACAAAAAAATCGCTTGAAAATGCGTTGACTTTGGTAATGGCGTTAGGTGGTTCTACAAACGCAGCATTGCACTTTCTTGCGATTGCCCGTGCAGCTGATCTACCTTTGACGTTGGATGATATCCAGGACATCTCGAACAAAGTTCCGTTTATCGCCGATCTTAAACCAAGCGGTAAATACTTTATGGAAGACATCCTTGAAATTGGTGGTGTACCTGCGGTTATGAAATATCTGTATTCCAAAGGTCTGATCCATGGTGACTGTCTGACTGTAACAGGAAAAACGCTGGCAGAAGATTTGGCCGAAGCACCGGATCTGAATTTTGAAACACAGAAAATTATTTTTCCTCTGGAAGCTCCGATTAAAGCATCAGGACATATCCAGATTTTATACGGCAATTTGGCTCCAACGGGTTCTGTTGCGAAAATTACAGGCAAAGAAGGTTTGACTTTTGATGGTGAAGCAAAAATCTGTGAGCACGAAACGGAAATCATCACCATGCTTTCCAAAGGAGAAATCAAAGAAGGTCACGTAGTTGTAATCCGTAATGCAGGGCCAAAAGGCGGACCTGGTATGTCGGAAATGCTAAAACCAACTTCTGCAGTAATGGGAGCCGGACTGGGTGATAAAATCGCACTGATCACAGATGGCCGCTTCTCTGGCGGAACACACGGATTTGTAGTAGGACATATTACACCGGAAGCATTTGACGGCGGGCCGATTGCGCTTGTAAAAGATGGCGACAGAATCACCATTGATGCTAATACACGTCAGCTTATCCTTCACATTTCTGATGAGGAAATGGCAGCACGTAAAGCGCTGTGGGTACAACCCGAGCCAAAATTCACAAAAGGAATGTTGGGAAGATACATCCGCACGGTAAAATCTGCCAGTGAAGGTTGTGTTACTGACGAAGCGTAATTAAAAAATAAAAGGTTACAGAAACGTAACCTCCAATATAAAAGCTTGAAATTCATCCGACTAAATAGAAAAGGTCATGGAATTTAATGAAAACCAAACAGCCGGAATCGCTGAACAGCCCGTTTCGATAGCAACACCAGAACTGATCAACGGTTCACATGCACTGATCCAGTCATTGATCGCCGAAGGAGTCAAAACAATTTTTGGCTATCCGGGCGGAGCGATTATGCCTGTTTACGATGCTATTTATGATTACCAGGAACAGATCAATCATATTCTGGTGCGCCACGAACAGGGTGCTGCACACGCTGCAGAAGGATTTGCCCGCATTACCGGTGAAGTTGGAATATGTTTGGCAACATCAGGCCCGGGTGCTACCAATTTGGTAACCGGAATTGCCGATGCGATCATTGACTCAACACCGATGGTCTGTATCGTTGGCCAGGTTGGATCACACTTACTTGGAACGGATGCTTTTCAGGAAACAGATATTATGGGCGTTACCATTCCGATTACAAAATGGAACTACCAGATTACCAATCCGGACGAAATTCCTGAGATTATCGCTAAGGCATTTTACATAGCTAAGTCTGGCCGTCCTGGTCCGGTACTGATTGATATTACAAAAGATGCGCAGCAGAAATTGATGTCTAAGCTGTTTGAACACAAAAAATGTGAAAAACTGCTTAGCTATCGTCCACGTTTGTCGCCAAAAGAAGAGCAGGTGGAAGCAGCTGCAAAACTTATCAACGAATCAAAACGTCCGTTTTTATTTTTCGGACATGGTGTACAGATTGCCGGTGCTGAAAAGGAATTGTTGCAATTCATTGAAAAAACTGACGTCCCTGCGGCTTCAACTTTATTGGGACTTTCTTCCGTTTCTGTTGACCATCCAAATTATGTAGGCTGGCTGGGTATGCATGGAAACTATGGTACCAACGTACTTACCAATCAGTGCGATTTGATTATCGCGATCGGTATGCGTTTCGATGACCGGGTAACCGGCGATCTGAGTCGCTATGCGAAGCAAGCGAAAGTTATCCACATCGAAATTGATCCTGCGGAAATTGATAAAATCAAAAAAGCAGATGCGCCGGTTATAGGTGACGCTAAACGCGCGTTGGAAATGCTTTTGCCACTTGTGAAGAACAACAATCACGAAGCATGGAGAGCGGAATTCAAGAAATTTGATGCGATTGAGGACGAAAAAATCACGCAGCCGGAACTTGCCCCGACAACGGAAAAAATAAAAATGGCGGAAGTTATCCGCACACTTTCTAATAAAACAAAAGGTGAAGCGGTTATAGTAGCCGATGTTGGTCAGCATCAGATGATGACCGCACGTTATTATGAGTTTAAAAAAGCCAATTCGTTCATAACATCCGGTGGATTAGGAACAATGGGTTATGCTTTGCCGGCAGCTTTCGGAGCGAAGGTGGGAGCACCCGATCGTGAAGTTGTTGCGATCATAGGTGACGGTTGTTTCCAGATGACAATTCAGGAACTGGGTACCATTGCGCAAAGTGGTTTGCCTGTCAAGATCATCATTTTGAATAATAATTTCCTTGGAATGGTTCGCCAGTGGCAACAGCTTTTTCACGCAAAACGCTATTCATTTGTCGAGCTGCAAAATCCCGATTTTATCACGATCGCAAAAGGTTTTGGTATCGACGGACATACCTGTGGCGCAAGAGAAGACCTGAATGATTCGCTTGATAAAATGCTGGCTTCCGACAAACCCTACTTACTGGAAGTGTTGGTTGAAAAAGAAGAAAATGTATTCCCAATGGTTCCAACAGGAGCTTGTGTAGCGGATATCAGACTGGAATAATGTAAAGGAGCTTTCAGAAATCACTTGCATTTTTTCACTAGACATTAAAAGAATCATGACAACTTACACCATTTGCGTATTTACGGAAAATACGATTGGGATATTAAATAAGATCACAACCATTTTTACCCGTCGCCGTATCAACATTGAAAGTCTGACGGTTTCGGAAACGGAGCGTAAGGGTATTTCCCGCTTCACCATCGTCATTCGTCATGAATCGAGGGAAGCTGTTGAAAAACTGGTTCGCCAGATCCGAAAAATCATCGAAGTGCTTGCCGTTTTCGGTTATCTGAACGACGATATCGCTTACAATGAAATTGCGATGTTCAAGATTTCTACACCGATTGGCGCAAAACCACTTGATATTGAAACAATTAATAAAACGTATAAAGCCTGGGTTGTGTACTGGCATTTAACGTATGTAATCATTCAGAAAACAGGTACTGAGGAAGAAATTTTCGAATTCTTCAATTATATCAAACCACATGAAATTCTCGAATTTGTACGCTCAGGGCGTGTGGCAGTAAGCAAATCTCCTCAAACGCTGGTAGATTACCTGCCGGAAGCGGAGTGGGAATATTATATGTAGTAACATAATTTTCATAGTATTGTCTTTTATTTTGTAGTAATCAATAATTCAATTAATAATCAATGGCAAAATTAAATTTCGGCGGGGTCGAAGAAGAAGTAGTTACCCGCGAAGAGTTCCCACTAGAAAAAGCTCGCGAAGTACTATCTACTGAAACCATTGCCGTGATCGGATACGGTGTTCAAGGTCCTGGTCAAAGCTTAAACATGCGTGACAACGGATTTAACGTAATCGTTGGACAACGTAAAGGTGGTAAATCATGGGACAAAGCAGTTGCTGACGGATGGGTTCCTGGCGAAACACTTTTCGAACTTGAAGAAGCATTGCAAAAAGGAACAATCATTTGCTACCTTCTTTCTGACGCCGCTCAAATCGAATTATGGCCAACTGTTAAGGCTAATCTGACTGCCGGAAAATCATTGTATTTCTCACATGGTTTCGGTGTAACTTATAAAGACCAGACTGGAATCGTTCCTCCTGCTGACGTAGATGTATATCTTGTAGCACCTAAAGGATCAGGAACTTCTCTTCGTCGTTTGTTCGTAGAAGGAAAAGGTTTGAATTCATCTTTCGCTGTATTCCAGGATGCAACTGGAAAAGCACGTGAAAAATGTATCGCAATGGGTATCGGTGTTGGTTCAGGATATTTGTTCGAAACAGATTTCTACCGTGAAGTAACGTCTGACCTTACAGGTGAGCGCGGAACTTTGATGGGTGCTATCCAGGGAATTTTTGCTGCACAGTATGAAGTTCTTCGTTCAAACGGTCACTCACCTTCAGAAGCTTTCAATGAAACAGTTGAGGAATTGACACAATCATTGATGCCTCTTGTTGCTGAAAATGGTATGGACTGGATGTATGCGAACTGCTCTACAACAGCACAACGCGGTGCACTTGACTGGTGGAAACCATTCCGTGACGCTACAAAACCGGTTTTCGAACAACTTTACAACTCTGTAAAATCAGGAGAACAAGCTAAAATTTCTATCACACGTAACTCACAATCTGACTACCGCGTGAAATTGGAAGAAGAATTGGCTGAACTTCGTGATTCAGAAATGTGGAGAGCTGGTAAGACAGTACGCAGCCTGCGTCCTGAGAATAACTAGTTAAAATATATTCAAACATTATAGGCCTTAAAACCTATAATGTTTTTAGAATTATCGAGCTTTACGAATTATCGTAAGGCTTTTTTCTTTAATAACATGACGTCAACGCACTCCGCTCCCACACTCGACAACATTTTTCTTGCCGCTGAAAGACTTCGCGGAATAATTAACCATACACCTCTGCTTTACAATGCACATCTTTCTGAGCAGTATGAAGCAAATATTTATCTGAAACGAGAGGATCTGCAAACCGTTCGTTCTTATAAGATCAGAGGTGCCTATAACAAAATGGCCAGCCTTGGAGCGGAAGCACTTGCTGGCGGCGTAGTTTGTGCCAGTGCGGGAAATCACGCGCAAGGAGTTGCCTACGCATGCCGAAAAATGGAAGTAAAAGGTGCTATTTTTATGCCAACTACTACACCTGCCCAAAAGGTAAAACAGGTTCGTTTGTTTGGCAAAGAATGGGTGGATGTGCTTTTGGTGGGAGATACTTATGATGATGCGTATCATGCTTCCGTTATTTACCAGAAGGCCAATAATGCTACGTTCGTTCATCCTTTCGATGATCTTCAGGTGATCGAAGGACAGGGTACAGTTGGTCTCGAAATATTTAAAGATGCTGACTTTAAAGTTGATTACCTGCTGATGGCCATTGGCGGCGGCGGATTGGCGTCTGGTATTTCTACTGTTTTTAAACAGCTTTCTCCCAAAACCAGTCTGATTGGTGTAGAGCCTGAAGGCTCGCCTACAATGCATGCCTCCATGCAGGCGGGACAGGTTGTTATGCTGGAACATATAGACAAATTTGTAGATGGCGCCGCGGTTCGTCGTGCAGGTGATCTTACATTTGAAATATGCAGCAAAAGCCTGGACAAAGTATTGCTGATCCCGGAAGGAAAAGTATGCTCGACAATCCTGCAGCTTTATAATGAAGAAGCCATTGTAGCCGAGCCTGCAGGGGCTTTAACGGTTGCAGCCCTGGATTTTGTAAAAGATGAAATCAAAGGAAAAAATGTGGTGGCGCTCATCAGCGGCGGGAATAATGACATTACCAGAACAGAGGAAATCAAAGAACGCTCGCTGCTTTACGAAGGTTTGAAACATTACTTCATTATTCGTTTTCCACAGCGTTCGGGGGCTTTCCGGGAATTCCTGAATGTACTAGGCCCTAATGATGATGTTGCAAGATTTGAATATGTCAAAAAAACCAACCGGGAACAGGGCCCCGCACTGGTAGGTATTGAGTTAAAATACCGGGAAGATTTTGCACCGCTCATCAGCCGAATGGATGAACATAAAATTGTGTATGAATACCTGAATGACCAGCCGGATTTGTTTCAGTTTATGGTTTAAACTAGCTGTATTTAATTATAAAATATTAAATTTATATTTTATAATTTACAATAGCATGGTTCAGAACAAACAAGAAGTTTTCCAATTAATTCAAAATCACAAACCTGCTATTCAGCAACTTGGAGCTGAAAGGATTGGTTTGTTCGGATCATTTGTTCGCGAAGAACAAAAAGATGGAAGTGATGTTGACCTTGTTGTTGAATTTACAGAAGGAAAAAAGACATACAGAAATTTTATGAACCTTGCTGATTATTTAGAAGCACTTCTAAACCGAAAAGTTGAGCTCGTTACCTGGGAATCGCTAGCTTCATTTGTCAAAAGAAACGTTCAAGAAGAAATCGAGTATGTCACCTTCACTGATTGAATTTCTGCAACATATTGAAAATGAGCTTTCATTTATAGATAAGAATACTTCCGAGCTCGATTTTGAAGACTTTGTAAACAATGAAATACTTACAAAGGCAATTGTTCGAAGCTTTGAAATAGTAGGAGAAGCATGCAAAAAGGTTCCCGATGAAATAAGATTCAAATATCCTTTATTCGATTGGCGTGGATTCGCTGGCTTGAGAGATCGTATGATTCATCATTACTGGGGAATTGATTATGCCCTTCTATGGGATGCTATTAAAACAGAAATGCCTTTCAATTTGCTTTGGATAAAATTAATCATTGAAAGAGAACATTAGTTTTAACAACCTTGCTGCGCGTTCCCTCCGATATCAGTTCACAGGAATTTGAATCTTTAAAGATTCAGGATATGACTTTCGTTGCCTATCGCAATGAAGTATACCCATCCAAATACGAAGTGTTTTTTGAGGAACATGCGGTTATTGTTGTTCTGGAGGGTGAAAAGAAGTTTAGTAGTCCAACGCAAGAGGTTTATGTTGAAAAAGGGGATATCCTTTTTATTCAGCGCGGTTTTTACCTGATGTCCGAATCGATTAATGAATCTTATAAAAGTCTGGTTTTCTTTTTCGATGAAAAGCTATTAAGAGAATTTGTAAACCTTCATCCTGAACTTTTTAATTCGGAAGAAACTGCAACAACGCTCGAAAATCCGATTTTGCCGCTAAAATCGAATGATAATTTTGAGAAATTCATTCAGTCTGTTTTCCCCTATTTCAAGTTAAAAACAGAACTCAAAAACCATTTCCTCCGACTGAAATTCCAGGAACTACTCCTGCACTTACTGGAACTGGACAAATCAAAACAACTGAGAGCTAATCTATACAGTCTTTACATAGGAGAAAAAGTAGATTTGTCTTTCCTGATGAACAGTTATTATCTCAAACCGCTTACTTTAAACGAGCTGGCAAGATTGTCCGGCAGAAGTTTATCCGCTTTCAAACGGGATTTTCAGGAAGAATTCAAAACCTCGCCGGCGCTCTGGCTAAAAAATAAACGGCTGGATTACGCTGACTTCCTGTTGAGAAATAATACTAAAAACGTAACGGAAATCAGCACGGAAATTGGTTACGAAAGTGTTTCACATTTTATAAAAATGTATAAGGAGAAATTTGGTATGACGCCCAAGAGGCACGGGTGAGTTTCCGGAATTAATAGTACTCGCCCAATCTATTTTTAAAAAATTCCCAGAAATCAATAAAGATTTCCGCTCAACATGCCCTTCTAAACCAAAAACGCTATTTTTTGAACGTTTCCCGTTATACTTATTTAAAGTATTGTGATCAAATTTGTTTCCTGATTAATTTACCGGATATACTTCGATTTAAGTAGCTATTTTTTCAGCTGTTATCAGTTAAAACAAAATATTATTACATATTCACCATAACTAAAAATGAGTAATCAAGCGAGTACCCTTTTTGACAAAGTGTGGGATTCCCACGTTGTCCGTAAAATTGAAGATGGCCCCGATGTGTTTTTCATCGACCGCCATTTTATTCATGAGGTAACCAGTCCTGTCGCTTTTCTTGGACTTGAAAGCAGAAATGTCGGTGTTATTTATCCAAACCGGACTTTTGCAACGGCTGATCACAACACGCCTACCATCAACCAACACCTTCCGGTACAGGATCCTCTTTCTGCAAAGCAGCTGGATGCCCTGGAGTCGAACTCTGCAAAATACGGCATTTCGCACTGGGGACTTGGAAATGCGAAAAACGGTATTGTTCACGTAGTTGGGCCTGAAAACGGTATCACACTTCCGGGCATGACCATCGTTTGCGGTGATTCGCATACGTCTACACACGGAGCGTTCGGTGCAATTGCATTCGGAATTGGTACTTCTGAGGTTGAAATGGTGCTTTCTTCTCAGTGTATCATGCAGCCAAAGCCAAAGAAAATGCGTGTAAACGTAAATGGTAAATTAGGCAAAGCGGTAACACCTAAGGACGTTACTTTATATATCATTTCAAAACTGACTACTGCCGGCGCAACAGGTTACTTTGTTGAATATGCAGGAGATGTGTTTGAAAACATGAGTATGGAAGGCCGTATGACGGTTTGTAACATGAGTATCGAAATGGGTGCCCGTGGTGGTATGATCGCTCCTGATCAAACTACTTTCGATTACATCGAAGGTCGCGAACAAGCTCCAAAAGGAGAGAAATGGGACAAGGCATTGGCTTACTGGAAAACTTTGAAAACAGATGAAGGTGCTGTTTTCGACAAAGAATACAATTTCGACGCTGCCGATATCGAACCAATGATCACTTACGGAACCAATCCGGGAATGGGTCAGGGAATTTCACGCAACATTCCTACATCAGGTGAAGTAGAAGGCGGAAAAGCAACTTATGACAAATCGCTTAACTACATGGGCTTTCATGAAAATGAATCGATGTTGGGCAAAAAGATTGATTACGTATTTATCGGTAGCTGCACAAATGGCCGTATCGAGGATTTCCGTGCTTTTGCATCCATCGTAAAAGGTCGTAAAAAAGCGGATAACGTGACTGCATGGGTTGTTCCGGGTTCGCACATCGTAGAAGCACAGATTAAAGAAGAAGGAATTCTGGATATTTTGACGGACGCCGGTTTCGAACTTCGCCAGCCAGGCTGCTCAGCTTGTCTTGCTATGAACGATGACAAAATTCCTGCTGGGAAATATGCGGTAAGTACGTCAAACAGAAACTTTGAAGGAAGACAAGGCCCTGGAGCACGTACGCTTTTGGCCAGTCCGTTGGTTGCTGCTGCGGCAGCTGTTACCGGTATGGTTACAGATCCCCGGGACTTGATGTAAAGTACTTCGGCAGTCGGCTTACGGCTATCGCATTATTCATCACACACACTAGTTAATAATGCGGGATTTTAGAAAGTACGCCGTTTGGGAACAAAGTCATAAGCTTGTTCTTGAACTTTACAGATTAACCAAGGATTTTCCGATAAAAGAAAAATTTGGAATAACTTCTCAAATCAGAAGAGCAGGCGTATCAATTCCTACGAACATCTCTGAAGGTTGTGGAAAATCAAGTGAAAAAAATTTTGCGCGGTTTTTAGGTTTTTCATTTGGATCCTGCCAGGAGGTCGAATATTTGACGTTACTGGCGAAAGATCTGAATTATCTAAACCTAGAGAGTTATGATCCTTTATTTCTGGAAATAGTGTCAATCAAAAAGCAATTATACCATCTTATCAAAAAATTAAACGCTGGAAGTTAACGATGTCTCGTTCGGTCCAAAGCCGAAAGCCGACAGCCGAAAGCCGAAAGCCCCTATAAAATGGCTTACGATAAATTCACCATATTAAAAAGTACGGCAGTTCCTTTGCCGATTGAAAACGTTGATACCGACCAGATCATTCCGGCACGTTTTCTTAAAGCGACCAAACGTGAGGCTTTTGGCGACAACCTGTTCCGCGACTGGCGCTATAATGGAGATGATACTCCAAAAGAGGACTTCGTGTTGAACAATCCAATCTACTCAGGAAAAATTCTTGTAGGCGGACGTAACTTCGGAAGCGGATCCAGCCGTGAGCACGCTGCCTGGGCAATCTATGACTACGGTTTCCGTTGTGTAGTTTCCAGTTTCTTTGCAGATATTTTTAAAGGCAACTCACTGAATATCGGAATCTTACCTGTTCAGGTTAGTGAAGAATTCCTTGATAAAATATTTCAGGCAATTGAAGCAGATCCTAATACTGAGCTTGAAGTAAACCTGCCGGAGGAAACAATTACGCTGCTTGCAACCGGAGAAAAAGAATCGTTTGATATAAACGGTTATAAAAAACATAACATGATTAATGGCTTTGACGATATCGATTATCTTCAGGCCATGAAAGGAGAAATCCAGGAATTTGAAGCAGCAAGAATCTATTAAATAGCAGTCGGGCTATCGGCTATCGGTGTTCGGCTTTGTTGTCGTAAGTATCGATAGCCGACAACCGACGGCCGACAGCCTCTCCATGGACAAACGCTATATAGAAATAATGGATACGACCCTCCGCGATGGTGAACAAACCAGCGGCGTATCGTTTTCCGCTTCCGAAAAGCTGACAATTGCACAGCTTTTGTTACAGGAAGTCAAAGTTGACCGCATTGAAATTGCTTCCGCACGCGTTTCGGAAGGTGAATTTCAGGCTGTTAAGAAAATTACAGATTGGGCAAGTGCAAACGGCTATCTGGATAAGATTGAAGTCCTCACATTTGTGGACGGCGACGCTTCCATAAACTGGATGCTTCAGACTGGTGCCAAAGTAATGAACCTGCTCACTAAAGGTTCTTTAAATCATCTTACGCATCAGCTTAAGAAGACACCTTTTGAGCATTTTGAGGATATCAGGAATGTTATCGAACTGGCACAATCGTCCGGAATAGACTGTAATGTCTACATGGAAGACTGGAGTAATGGCATGCGTAGCTCAAGAGAATACGTTTTCGATGCCCTCGATTTTCTAACTACCATGCCGGTTAAAAGGATCCTGCTTCCTGATACACTGGGAATTCTGACACCTTCCGAATCCTATGAATTTGTAAAATCGATCGTAGACCGTTATCCGAATAACCGTTTTGAGTTTCACGCCCACAACGATTATGACCTCGGCGTTGCCAATGTTATGGAAGCACTGCGGGCTGGTATTCATGGACTTCACCTGACGATCAACGGTATGGGTGAAAGGACAGGTAATGCTCCGCTTGCCAGTACGATTGCTGTACTAAAAGACTTCCTTCCAGAGTATGAAACGTCGGTTAATGAAAAGTCACTCTATACGATCAGCAAGCTTGTTGAAACTTTCTCCGGTATCCGCATTCCTTCCAATAAACCTATTGTAGGTGAAAGTGTATTTACCCAGACAGCCGGGATACATGCCGACGGAGACAAGAAAAACAATCTTTATTTCAGTAAGCTGATGCCGGAACGTTTTGGGCGCCTGCGTTCTTATGCATTGGGAAAAACATCCGGAAAAGCCAATATCGAGAACAACCTTCGTGATCTTGGAATTACCCTGGCTGATGCAGACCTTAAAAAGGTAACACAGCGGATTATCGAGCTTGGCGACAGAAAAGAAGCCGTAACGCCGGATGATCTCCCCTACATTATTTCCGATGTACTGGACAGCAACGCCATTGAAGAAAAGGTTGTTATCGTCAATTATGTACTTACACATTCCAAAAACCTGAAACCGTCTGCTACTCTACAGATCCGGTTTGGTGATGAAATTTTTGAAGAAAGTGCACAAGGAGATGGCCAGTATGATGCTTTTATGAATGCCCTGAAGAAGATATACAGCAAAAAGGAAATCAATCTACCGATGCTTACGGATTATGCAGTACGCATTCCGCCCGGAGGAAAAACAGATGCCCTTTGTGAAACGATTATTACCTGGGAGATAAACGGTAAAGATGTAAAAACAAGAGGATTGGATTCCGATCAGACTGTTTCTGCAATAATGGCAACGCAAAAAATGCTTAATCTGATAGGTATGCCCGAAAAGCCTTTGATAAGCCAGACATCGGTGATGGTTAATGCTTTATAATATATATTTGTAGCTAACTGATAAAGTTTCAAATGGAAAAGCAAGAACTATATCAAAATCTTAAAAAATTCCTTTTGCAAAAAAACATTACGAGAGCAGCTGTTTTTGGATCATTTGCAAGAAACGAAGAAACGCATCAAAGTGATATCGATCTGCTGATCGAAACGAAGGGCATGTCTATGTTTGATATTCTTCGTATTGAGGATGAACTGGAAAGGTTATTTCAACGAAAAATAGATCTGGTTGAATTCAAGGCGGTCAAACCTTCAATTCATAAATATGTATTTGCAGATCTTGTGGAACTGATATGATCCAGGATGATAAAGTTTATGTTCAGGATATAATTGTTTCAATAGAAATTGATTACGGAGTACATAAATGGACAACCCGAAGCAGAGTTTGAACATAATATGATGCTGCAGGACGCGGTGTATCGCAGATTTTGAGATTATAGGCGAAGCTTCTACTAAAATATCTGAAAACTTTAAGCAGGCACATTCTGAAATTGAGTGGAAGCTCATGAAACTGATGAGGAATAAACTTATTCACGAGTATTTCGGGATTTCCGCTACTTCCGTTTTCGCAACAATCACAGATGATCTACCTTCTTTGCTAATTAAATTAAAAGCAATATAATTTACTGAATCAAATACATATTAATGAAAAAAAATATCTTAATAGTTCCTGGTGATGGTATCGGGCAGGAAGTTACAGAAGTAGGTAAAAAAGTTTTAGAGAAAATCGCAGAGAAATTTGGTCATGAATTTACTTACGATGAAGCACTAATCGGCCATGTTGCCATTGAGGCCACCGGCAACCCGCTTCCTGACGAAACGCTCGAAAAAATGAGAGCTTCTGATGCCGTACTTTTTGGTGCAGTGGGTCATCCAAAATATGATAATGATCCGAGTGCAAAAGTGCGTCCCGAGCAGGGTCTACTTAAAATGCGTAAGGAACTGGGTTTATACGCCAATCTTCGTCCGATTAAATTATTTGACGAATTGCTGGAAGCTTCTTCTATCAAACCGGAAATTCTGAAAGGTTCGGACATTCTTTTCTTCCGTGAACTCACAGGAGACATCTACTTTGGTGAAAAAGGCCGTAAAAACGATGGTGATACCGCTTTTGATATTGCAGAATACAGTCGTTTTGAAGTAGAGCGTATTGCCCGCAAAGCTTTTGATGCAGCACGTACAAGAAGAAAAAAACTTTGTTCAGTTGATAAGGCGAACGTTCTCGAAACCAGCAGATTGTGGAGAGAAGTTATTCAACAACTGGCTCCTGAATATCCTGATGTTGAAGTGGAACACATGTTTGTAGATTCAGCAGCCATGATGCTGATTAAAGATCCGCGCCGTTTTGACGTTGTGGTAACTGCAAATCTCTTCGGTGATATTCTTACGGATGAAGCAAGCCAGATTGCCGGTTCAATGGGTATGCTGGCTTCGGCTTCTATCGGAGACAGTACAGGTGTTTACGAACCAATCCATGGCTCTGCACACGACATCACAGGAAAAGGAATTGCAAATCCGCTTGCATCGGTTCTGTCAGCAGCGTTGCTGCTCGATATTTCTTTTGGATTAAAAGAAGAATCTGATACAATTATTGCTGCTGTGGATAAATTGCTGAAAGATGGTTTCCGGACCCGTGATATTGCTGATGCTTCTACGCCGGAAGACAAAATACTTAATACCCAGACAGCTGGTGAAGAGCTACTAAAAAGGATCTGATTTTAAACAGTTTTTGCCAAATATTATTTGTTTAAATCAAAAGTTATACTTTCTTTGCAGAACAAAATTATAGTCAGCGAAATTTCGCAAATCGGTTCCATGACAACACACGGCCAAAACCTAAATCTGCTTCTTCTGAACAAACCGTATTGACGGGAAAGGCATTGTTTTGAGTCGTTCAAAAACCCTTTCCTCTCATCGGGAAAGGGTTTTATATTGTTTGAAAAGTATTAAATTCGTAATTCCATTATAATCAAAAATACCCATCAATGAGTCAGCGAGTTCAAATCTTCGACACAACTTTACGGGACGGCGAGCAAGTACCGGGCAGCCAATTAACTACTGAAGAAAAGATTATTGTAGCCACGCAACTCGAAAAACTGGGTGTTGATGTGATAGAAGCAGGCTTTCCGGTATCCAGTCCGGGCGACTTCCGTTCTGTGGTTGAAATTTCCAAAGCGGTGCGTGAACCAATCATTTGTGCACTCTCACGGGCAGTTACAGGCGACATCGATGCAGCTGCGGACGCTTTGCAATATGCCAAACGAGGAAGAATCCATACAGGAATTGGTTCATCTGATATTCACATCCAGCATAAATTCAACACGACCCGCGAGAAGATTATTGAAAGGGCAATTGCCGCTACTAAGTATGCAAAAGGTAAGGTAGAAGATGTTGAATTTTATTGCGAAGATGCCGGCAGGGCAGATCTGGTCTTCCTTGCCCAGCTTGTTGAAGCTGTCATTGGTGCTGGTGCAACAGTTGTCAATATTCCTGATACAACAGGATACTGCCTGCCCGAAGAATATGGAAACAAAATCAAATACATTTTTGAGAATGTAAAAAATATACATAAAGCGATTATTTCCATTCATTGCCACAATGATCTGGGTATGGCGACCGCAAATTCCATCGCAGGTATCAGCCAGGGTGCACGTCAGGTTGAGGTAACAATTAATGGTATTGGAGAAAGAGCCGGAAATACTTCTCTGGAAGAAGTGGTCATGGCTTTGAATGTACACAAAGAACTTGGTCTTGAAACTGGTGTAAATACACAGTTTATCTACCCGACCAGTCAACTGGTTTCAAAAATGATGCGTATGCCGGTACAGGCAAACAAAGCCATTGTTGGCCGTAATGCTTTTGCGCATTCATCGGGAATCCATCAGGACGGTCACCTGAAAAATACGCTGAATTACGAAATTATGAACCCGCAGGATGTAGGTGTGGATAAGTCAGATATTGTACTTACTGCGCGTAGCGGACGACATGCCTTAAAGCACCGCCTGGAACTGTTAGGCTTTTCTTTTGACAAACCTGCTTTGGACGAGCTGTACACCCGCTTTCTGGAAGTAGCGGATCTGAAAAAAGAAGTAAATGACGCAGATCTTGTTGATTTGGCAAAAACCGGTATCCCTGCATAAAATACAATCATTAGAATCCAATTAGAATATCTAATTGCCTGAAAATGAATTTGATGTTTTGAAGATTTTTTTGTAGAATTACGAATTCAATAACATCCATCAGATTACAAAAAGCCCTCGGTGAGTCTGACTAAGGGCTTTTTTCTTGTTTAAAAGATAATGGTGCGGTTATTATGAATAAATACACGGTCATTAAATACCAGTTTTAAAGCTTTGGACAAAACTGCCTTTTCTGTATCCTTTCCCAATGTAGACATATCCGAAGCCGTTTGCCGGTGATCAACAGGTTTTATATCCTGTGCAATAATAGGCCCTTCATCCAGGTCATTATTTACAAAGTGAGCAGTAGCACCAATAATCTTGACACCTCTTTCATAAGCCTGCTTATAGGGATTCGCACCAATAAATGCCGGCAAAAATGAATGATGAATATTGATGATACGATCCGGATAATGATTTACAAAATCAGCCGTAATAATCCGCATGTATTTTGCCAACACCAGATATTCCGGCCGGTACACATCAAGCGTTCTTAAGATAGCTTCCTCATGCTCCTCTCTGCTTTTGTTTTCATGAGAAATAAAATGGAAAGGAATCCCGAATTTACTGACCAAAGGCTGGAGCGTATTATAGTTGCTGATCACAGCCAAAATGGTTGCATCCAGTTCATCGAATGCATATCTGATCAATAGCTCGCCCAGGCAATGATGCTCTTTGGTTACAAAAAGAACAATATCCTTTTTCTTTTTAGGATTAAGCCGGAGGTTAATACCTGCCGGCAATTCTTTTTGCAGCACGGCAAGCAATTCACTGGCATCCGTTTCTCCTTCAAATTCGGTACGCATAAAAAAATACTTCGAAGGACTCACATATTCATCATTCCGAATGATGTTTTGGTTGTTGTCAAAGAGTATACGTGTAACCTTGTAAATAAGTCCTTTATGGTCAGGACCATCCATTAGTAATATGTGTCGCTGTGTCATCAACTTTAACTTCAGAATAAACGAGTCTGTGAAATAACGTATTTCATATTGATTTAACCAATATCCTAAACAATAACCAGTTAATTTAATTCAGTACATATTGCTGAAACCTTGTAACTTTTACATTCAAATTCATGTTGATTTTTTATCAAATCAGAATTTAAAAAAATGGCAGAAGAGCTTATCATTCCGCAAACCACAGACCGTAAAACCATTTACGAAACACTTGTACCGCAAATCGGGGCACTTATTGAATCAGAAAGCGACCTTACTGCAAACCTGGCCAATATTTCTGCAGCTTTAAAGGAGGCATTTAATTTTTTCTGGGTTGGATTTTACCTTGTTAAAGAAGGACAACTCGTACTCGGGCCATTTCAGGGACCGATCGCCTGTACACGTATCCCGTTTCACAAAGGAGTTTGCGGAGCCAGTTACTCGCAGCAGGCAACAATCATTGTTCCTGACGTTGAAGCTTTTCCAGGCCATATTGCATGCAGCTCTGCTTCAAAATCTGAAATTGTACTTCCTGTTTTTCACCGTAATGGTACCGTTGCAATGGTACTGGATGTGGATAGTGACGAGCTGGATGATTTCACCGAAGTGGATGCAAAGTTTTTAGAAAGTATAATTCGGCTGCTTGAGAAGAAGCTATAAGAAAAAGGCAATCATATCTGGTTGCCTTTTTATCACTGGCAGGCTGTCAGCAAAAAGCGTCTTCAATGTGCCGGATATCGAGTGCTCCGCTCGGAAGGATCAGAATAGATACGATGTCAAAACGGATGTCGAAATGCCAGTCTTTATCAAAGATATAGTGTTCGGCCGCTTTCATGATGAGCCTGGCCTTGGTATAGTTCACAAATTCTTCCGGCATACCAAAGCCTGTACCGCTCCGGGTTTTCACTTCTACGAAAATCAGCGTCTTATTTTTCTTTACAATAAGATCGATTTCCATGTGTTTATGGCAGTAGTTTTTCTCTATTATTTCAAACCCTTTTTCTGTTAAAAAAGCAGAGGCTTTTTCTTCTCCCCAGCTTCCGGTGTCGTTGTGTGTGGCCATGCGAACAATTTTCGGATAAAAAAGTGTTATTTGTAAAGACAGAAATCTTAGTTTAGACTCTCCGATCTTTAAAAGGTTACCGGAAATTGTGATAAGCTTTATTCTGCCTCTACGGCATTGCCGCTAACCGATAAGAACATGAACATCCTTATTAATAAAAAAGTCAACTTTCTTGATTTAGGCCTGATTGATTATCAGCAGGCGTGGGATTATCAGGAGAAACTATTTGCAGAAACGATAGCGGTAAAAACGCAGAACAGGAGTTTATCCGAAGAAGGCCAGATTGCAACACCAAACCATTTGCTTTTCTGCCAGCATCCGCATGTTTATACGTTGGGTAAAAGCGGCAAACCGGATCATCTGCTTTTACAGGAAGACCAACTCGCTGCCAAACAGGCAACCTATTATAAAATTAACCGCGGCGGGGATATTACGTATCACGGTCCTGGCCAGCTTGTTGGTTATCCGATCCTGGACCTGGATAACTTTTTCACCGACATTCACAAATACATGCGTCTGCTGGAAGAAGCGATCATTCTGGTCATGGCAGATTATGGATTGGACGGAGGACGGATTCAGGGACTTACAGGTGTCTGGCTAGATCATGCCGTGCAAGAAAACCCACGCAAGATTTGCGCAATGGGAGTAAAAACCAGCCGCTGGGTTACAATGCACGGTTTTGCTCTAAATGTCAACACGGATCTCTCCTATTTTGGAAATATTGTTCCCTGCGGTATTCAGGATAAAGCAGTAACTTCCATGTCAGCCGAAATCGGATATGATCTAAACATGCAGGAAGTAGCTTTTAAATTAAAAAACCATCTGGCCCGTTTATTTGAAATGGAAATCCAACAGGAACCTGTTGAACGGCTTAGCTAAAAATACAATCAGAAAATGAAAAAAGACATCCCATTTCACCCGGTACAGGGGGTTCAGGTGGCAGTAGTAAGAAATATTAATGCAGAAAACACTGCTGAATGGAACGTAGTGGTAATTAACAGAAACCCGCAACCGATCACGAATGTATTTGTTACTTCAAAAGGTTACGGAAATACGGAATCAGGGCTTAACGCAGGTCAGAAAACTTCTACACTCCGTCATTTTTTTCCTGAAATACAGTCCGAACAGCATCAGGTTGTGGAGGCAATCATGCCGGATGTATTTCATCTGAATAATGAATTCTGGATCAGTTACTTTCTGGGAAACCAGATTTATGATAAAAAGTTTATCTTCGTCCCCGACAGTATTGTTGAGGATAACCTCGTTTCAATCAGCCCTTTTGGAATGGAAGGCGTTTTGCATGATTAAGCATGTAATGACATTCCCTGAAAATTTTTGAGAATGCTTTGTATCAATACGAAGAAACACAACCCACACACATCATGACTGATGAATTTCGCCGACGTGCCAAAAACCTCTTGCTGCTTGACATAGAAACCGTAGCCGGATATGCCTCCTATGACGCACTTCCGGAGCGTATGCAAAAGCTGTGGGATAAAAAATCGCTGGTCCTTAATAAAGGTGATGAAACTATTTCCTCCGCAGACTGCTTTTATAACAAGAGTGCAATTTATTCCGAGTTTGGAAAAGTCGTCTGCATCGCTTTTGGTGCCTTTTACTGGAATGAAAAAGATGAAATTGCTTTCAAAGTCCGCAGCTTCTCCGGCGACGACGAAGTAAAGTTATTATTAGAATTTAAGGCCCTCATAGAAAAATATCCCGCCGACCAGCTCACGCTTTGTGCACATAACGGAAAGGAATTTGATTTTCCTTTTTTATGCCGCCGGATGCTTATCCACGGAATTTCTATACCAAAAGCACTTCAGATATCAGGCAAGAAGCCCTGGGAAATCCTGCATCAGGACACCATGGAGCTTTGGAAATTTGGCGATTACAAGAGTTATACTTCACTGGATCTCCTGGCCGCTGTTTTTGATATTCCGGGTAGTAAAAACGAAATGAGCGGTGACCAGGTAACGCAGGTTTATTACGAAGAAAAAGATCTTTCGAAAATTTGCCGATATTGTAGGGAAGACGTAGTCGTGCTGGCACAGATCTATTTAAGATTACATTTTCTGGATATTGTTCCCCAGGAAAATATTACGAGAGTTGAGTAAGTTCGCTAACCGGAATTTAGGTTTCGGATCGCCAGACTTAAAATATATAAAAAGTAAATTACCATAAAATGCTGAGAGCCGATGGCTAACAGCTGATAGCCAATAATGAGAGATAAAAAACCAAAAAGAGGACCAGTTGAAAAAAAGGAAGCGAATGCTCCGCATACAATTGTTTCCTATATAGATAACCTGAAAGCAGATATTGCTGCTTTTTTTGACCTTAACAGCGAACATTCATTTCGCCCGTTCGATGTACACGACCATTTTGGTGTACAGGATAAAAAGGTCCGTACCTTATTTAATGACATTCTTCACGAGCTTGAAGAAGCCGGCAGGATCACTTTTTCAAATAACGGAACATATACCGCAGCTCCGCTTAAAAAAGAAAGTCATGGCTTTACAGGCCGTGTGGATCGGGTCAATAAATCATTTGCCTTTGTCATTATTGAAGGAAGAGAAGATGATATTTATGTGGAAGCCGAGCTATTAAATGGTGCCTGGGATGGAGATATTGTAAAAATTCAACCTTTGACGAAGAACAGCCGTGGTGGAAAAACGGTCAGAGGCGATTCAGGAAAAAGCCGTACAGAAGGCCGCGTTTCTGAAATTATAGAAAGATCTGCCAAAGAAATTGTCGGCATTATAGAAATTAACAGAGGTTATGCCGTAGTGCAGCCGGATAATAAAAAGCTTTTTGATCCGATTTTTATTGAACCGGAGGAAACAAAGGAAGCAGAAAATGGTGACAAGGTAATTGTAAAAGTAACCGAATGGCCTACCCGCAGAACACAGGCTGAAGGCGAGATTGTACAGGTTCTGGGAAAAGCAGGAGACAATGATGTAGAAATGCACGCCATTCTTGCAGAATTTGGATTGCCATACGAATTCCCGGAAATTGTAGAAGCCGAAGCGCAGAAAATTCCGGATAAAATTGCGAAAAAGGAAACTACGAAACGAAAAGATATCCGCGATGTTTTAACCTTCACGATTGACCCGGTTGATGCAAAAGATTTTGATGATGCTCTTTCGCTCCGTTACCTGGAAGATGGGAATATCGAAATTGGCGTTCATATTGCAGATGTATCGCATTACGTATTGCCGGGAACCGAACTGGACAAGGAAGCATTCCGGCGTGCCACATCGGTTTATCTGGTAGACAGAACCGTACCGATGCTTCCTGAAAAACTCTCGAACAATCTTTGTTCATTACGCCCTAACGAAGACAGACTTGCGTTTTCTGCGATTTTTGAAATAAATCCGCAAGGTAAAATATTAAAGGAGTGGTTTGGCAGGACTGTTATACATTCTGACCGGCGGTTTTCTTACGAAGAAGCACAGCAGGTCATGGATTCCGGGGAGGGAGATTACGCAGCAGAACTGAAAGCGATGAACAACCTGGCAAAGGTTTTCAGGAAAGAACGTTTCCAGAACGGTGCAATTAATTTTGAGACCAAAGAAGTAAGGTTCCGCCTGGATGAGAAAGGTAAGCCGCTTGGCATATATCAGAAAGAACGCCACGATTCCAATAAGCTGATTGAAGAATTCATGCTTCTTGCCAACAAAAGAGTGGCAGAATATGTACGTTCAATCTCCAAAGGCGATGTGGAAAACACGATGGTTTACCGTATACACGAAGCTCCTGACTCTGACCGCTTACAGGCATTTTCTACATTTGTAGCCAAACTTGGCCATAAACTGGAAGTTGACGATGAGGATAAAATCGCCAAATCTATGAACGATATGCTGGCAGAAGTTGAAGGAAAGCCGGAGCAAAATCTCATCGAATCGCTGGCGATCCGTACCATGGCAAAAGCACGATACAGTGTTGAAGACATGGGACACTTTGGTTTGGCTTTCGAAAGATATTCTCATTTTACATCGCCTATACGGAGATATCCGGATGTGATGGCCCATCGTCTGTTACAGCATTATCTGGACGGAGGAAGCTCCGCCAACAGCGAAGAATATGAAGACGCGTCCCGCCACTCATCGGAACGGGAGCGGCTGGCAGCAGAAGCTGAAAGAGCTTCCATCAAATACAAGCAGGTAGAATACATGAGCATGATGGATCCCGACAAAGAGTTTGACGGGATTATCACAGGCGTAACAGAATTCGGAATTTTTGTGGAGATCACAGAAACTGCATCCGAGGGCCTTATACGTATGACGGATCTGGGAGATGATTATTACGAGCTGGAAAAAGAAAATTACCGGATCATTGGTCAGCGTACGAAAAAAATATACACTTTCGGAGATCAGGTGAAGGTAAAAGTTAAGGAAACGAATCTGGCACGAAGAAGTATGGATCTTTACTTAGCGGGTACCATTCCTTCTGCATCGAGATCTTCGAGAAATGACAGAGGCGGATCCCGTGAACGCACCAAAGCACCACGAGAAGCGGTGAGTACACCTAAAAACCGGAAGTCATCAGCTGCCTCGGTTTCAAAAGGAAAAAGGAAAAGAAGGTAGGTGTTTCAGATTATTACCTCTGTTGGTATTAAGTCTTCATTTTTTTGCCACGAATACACCAATGTCCACGAACTGCAATTTTATATTCGTGAAAATTCGTGCATCCGTGGCATTATAATTAATTGACCCTATTTTTGCCACGAATTACACAAATGAGCACGAATAGCAAGTTATCTTCGTGCATTCGTGGCATTTTATCTATTATTCCTGCAACCTATGAGTCACTTTAAGAAAATTTTACTTGCTTTCATTTTTATTTCCCATTGCGTTTCTGCCCAGAAAAAATCTGAAAAGGAAGAATGGCAATCCTTGTTTAACGGAAAAGATCTGGCAGGCTGGGATATAAAAATTGCAGGGCATAAAGTAAACGATAATTATAAAAACACCTTTATTGCCGAGGATAACATGATCCGGGTGAATTATAAAGAATACGATAAATTCACAACAGAATACGGTCACATGTATTACAAGCAGCCATTTTCACATTATAAGATCCGTTTACAATACCGCTTTACAGGAAATCAGGTTCCCGGCGGCGCTTCCTGGAATGTGCGTAACAGCGGCATTATGCTGCACTCACAATCGGCTGCCAGCCTGGGCCTTGACCAGGATTTCCCGATTTCACTTGAAATGCAGTATCTAGGTGGGCTAAATGCCGGCGAAAGAACCACAGGCAACTTATGCACGCCCGGCACGATTGTCGACATTAAAGGAAAAACAACCGAAGAACATTGCATCAATTCTTCATCTAAAACTTACAACGGCGACCAGTGGGTAACAGCAGAAGCCATTGTTCTGGGTGATTCCATCGTTTATCATTTAATTGAAGGAGATACCGTTCTGGTATTTACAAACCCAAAAATCGGCGGAGGTTATGTAGGAAGTAACCATACTTTTAAGGATGGCAAAGTGGGCAGTGAAGATGAATGGGTAAAAAAAGACAATACACCTCTGGGAAACGGATATATTGCTTTACAAGCAGAAAGTCATCCGATTGATTTTAGAAATATCCAGCTACTTAATCTGAAAGGCTGTATGGACCCGAAAGCTATAAATTATAAATCCTATTTCGTTTCACCGGATCCTGCTTCCTGCAAATACAAGAAGTAAATATGACTTCGGCTTTCGGCAATCAATACCTCTGGTTAAATACTCATATTTTGTTCCATGTGGTAAACACGATAGCTGATTGTCGAAGGCTTTATCTATTTCTTTTTTATATTTTTGTTTCAAAACGGGCGTTCTTCCTTCATGAAAAAAACGACTATCCGCCTTTTAGTGCTTTTGGCTGTGCTTGCCGGTATCAACTGGCTTGCTTCGCTGCTTTTTTTCAGGATTGATCTTACAGAAGACAAAAGATATACAGTCTCCGATGCTACAAAGGAATTGCTTGCCAATCTTGATAAAAACGTCAACGTCAATGTATATCTTTCAGGAGACTTTCCCGCTGGCTTCGAACGGCTTGAAAGTGCAACCCGCGAAATGCTTGAAGAATTTAAAACTTATTCCAACGGTCACCTCAGCTTTCAGTTTTCAGATCCGTCGCAGGCAACCAGTGAGGAACAGCGTAATAAACAATATCAGAACCTTGTAAACAGAGGATTAATACCAACCAACCTGCATGCAACGGACCAGGACGGGAAGCGAACGGAAAAAATTATTTTCCCGGGAGCCATTGTTCAGGCAGATACACTTTCGGTTCCGGTACAGCTTTTAAAGGGCAATAAAACCAGTTCGAAAGAAGAACAATTGAACCAGTCGATAGAAGGAGTTGAATTTGAACTTTCGTCTGCAATCCGGCTTCTGGCTAATCCTGAGAGAAAAAAAGTAGGTTTGATCGTCAGCCACACCACTATTGCCCCTGCTATGCTGAGTGATCTGATCGCTACGATCCAGCAGAGTTATGATGTTTTTCTGGATGTAAATAACCCCGATTCATACGATGGACTGGATGCCATTCTTGTGTTAAAGCCGGATAGCGCATTCTCTGAGGATGAAAAGTACAAGATTGACCAGTATGTAGTCGGAGGTGGCAGCGCAATGTTTTTTGTCGACGGCGCCAAAGTAGATAGCGTAAACCTGGAGGGTACTTATGCACAGCCGCTTGACCTGAATCTGGGTGATCTGTTTTTCCGTTGGGGCGTCAGGTTAAATACAAATCTGGTTAAAGATCTCTATTGCGCACAAATATTGCTGAATGTTGGTAATGTTGGCGATAAACCAGAAATCAAACCGGTTCCCTGGCGGTTTTTCCCTTTACTGAATCATTTTGGAACGCATCCGGTAACCCGAAATATTGATGCCGTTTACACCCGTTTTCTAAGCTCAATTGATACCGTCGGAGGAGCGTCAGACATTCATAGGTCTCCATTACTTATGACCTCGCCTTATACACAAATGCTCAGCACACCTGCTATTGTCAGTTATAATGAGGCGCGAAAGCAGCCAACACAACAAGAATACCGGAATGGTGAGAAACTGGCCGGTGTACTTTTGGAAGGATCTTTTCAGTCATTATTTCAAAACAGAATTTTACCAGATGATCCCAGAAATGCTACCTTTAAAGCAAAAGGCAAGGCAGGTAAAGTAATAATCTGTGCAGATGGGGATATCGTTGTAAATGATGTGGATTATAAAAGAAGTGCCCCGTTACCCTTAGGCTATGACCGCGCCACCGGGCAAATTTATGGAAACAAAGATTTCGTTCTGCACGCCCTGGATTACATTACTGATGCAAACGGGCTGATTACTGCACGTAATAAGCAGGTAAGTATTCGTGCATTGGATAAAATTCAGGTTCAGGAAAACAAAAAGTTTTGGCAAAGCATTAACTTATTATTTCCTCTGGCAATGATTACTCTTTTTGGCGCTCTGAGGTACTATCTGAGACTAAGAAAATTCGCGTAAGCATCGTGACAGAGTACTTAATTTTTGCTACTTTTGTCCCCTGCAAAACAGATTTTTGCGATTCTATTTATATATAATATAATAATACATAAACACTTACGTCAATAATTATGAAGTTTGTCGTTTCGTCATCAGTACTCCTCAAGCAGCTGTCAGCTATCAATGGTGTCGTTTCTACGAACCCGATCGTGCCTATACTCGAGAATTTTTTATTAAGTCTGGAAGGCAATCTGCTTACAGTAACCGCATCCGACCTGCAAACGGTCATGATCACGGAAATTGAAGTAGAATCAACTGAAAAAGGGGCAATAGCGATTCCTGCAAAATTGTTACTGGATACACTTCGTGGACTTCCTGAACAACCGATTACCTTGCAGGTTAATGCAGAAACTTTTGGAACTGAGATCATTTCTGATAACGGCCGCTACAAGCTTTCCGGTGAAAATCCGATTGACTTCCCAAAGACACCTTCTGTAAACAAAGGGCAATCTGTTAATTTGTCTTCTTCCGCTTTGGGGGCTGCCATTTCCAATACGCTTTTTGCTACCAGTACCGACGACCTTCGTCCGGCTATGACCGGGGTTTTTGTTCAAATGGGTGCAGAAAATGCCACTTTTGTTGCAACGGATGGCCATCGTCTGGTGCGTTACCGCCGTACAGACATCAAATCGGATGTTGATACTTCCATGATTATACAGCGTAAAGCGCTGAACCTGCTGAAATCCTGTCTTCCTTCCGATGATGTGCCGGTTAAAGCTGAATTTACTGCTTCCAATGCATTTTTCAGTTTTGGTAATATCCGGATGATCTGCCGACTAATAGATGAGAGATTCCCGGATTACGAAAATGCGATTCCGACAAATAATCAAAATTCCCTGACGATTAACAGGATGGAGATCCTGAGTTCACTTCGTCGTATTTCAATTTATTCGAACCGGACAACGCATCAGGTTCGTTTAAAAATGTCGTTGAACAATCTGGTAATTTCTGCGGAAGATCTGGATTATTCAAATGAAGCCAACGAACGCCTGATGTGTGAATACAATGGCGATGATATGGAAATCGGCTTCAATGCCAAATTCCTGATTGAAGTACTGGGAAATATATCAAGTAAAACCATTACGTTTGAACTTTCTGCTCCTAACCGTGCCGGACTAATCATACCGGTTGATCAGGAAGAATATGAAAACATCCTCATGCTGGTTATGCCGGTCATGCTTAATACTTATGTTTAGAAATTAGGAGGAAGTAATTAAAAGAAGTTATAGAAGTCAGGTTGTTGTAAAATTTTACAGCAACCTTTTTTTATTATAACTGATTAATTGTCAAAGTTTTAAAACATATTAAAACTCTAAGTACGAAAAAAATCGTACTTAAATTTGGAAGTACGATTTTTTTCGTAGACATTTGTTACGAAGATTGTCGTACCAAGTTTATTAGCCATGTATATTAAGCCAACAGATTCCGAACTTGAAATTTTAAACTATTTATGGGAAGCCGGACCAAGTACCGTACGTGCCGTTCATGATTATCTGGCAGCAACAAAAGATGTTGGTTATACCACCACACTGAAACTAATGCAAATTATGCATGATAAAGGTTTGCTGTATCGTACAGAACAGGGCCGCTCCCATATTTATGTTGCTCTACTTGGAAAAGAAGAAACACAACAAAATTTGTTAGGAAGACTAGTTCAAACTGCATTTCAGGGATCAGCTGCACAAATGGTAATGCAGGCACTGGGCAATCATACTACGTCAAAAGAAGAACTGGATGAAATTCGTGCGTTATTAAATAATATTGAAAACAACCGTTAGCCATGAAAACGATCTATTACTTAATTCCGGAATCTGTCATCTCAGCTTTGGGATGGACATTGGTACATTCAGTATGGCAGGGAGTAGTACTCGCAATATTCGCTTTTGCCGGCTTTTTTATTCTAAGTAAAAAGTCTGCTACTGCACGCTACAACCTTGGTATCATCTTACTTGGCTTACAGGTTATTTTTTCAGCGGCTACCTATTTCTATTACTATCTGACAACGCCCGTCAGATCATCGCAGCCGCTAACAACCTCTCTTACAGCTGTGGCCCGCAGTTGGCAGGCGTCAAGTTACAATTTATCTATATCAGCGAAAGTTCAGATCTGGCTTAACAGCCATTTGTTTGAGCTTGTCGTTTGCTGGCTAATAGGCACAGGGCTTTTGATGCTGCGGTTTGCAGGTGCATGGATTTATACAGAATATCTTCGCTCGAAAGCTAGCATTGTGATGGACAAAGAGTGGCGTACACGATTCGGAACACTTACCGCAAAGATGAATATTTCTCAGTCTGTCGAATTCCGACAGACCACTAAAATCCTGACACCCATGGTGATTGGTGCCTTTCGCCCGGCCGTGCTGATTCCTTTTGGATTATTGACCGGTTTTTCTACCTCACAAATTGAGGCTATTCTGGCACATGAGCTGGCACACATCCGCCGCAACGATTATCTGGTAAATTTGCTGCAGTCACTGATAGAAGTTGTATTTTTCTTTCACCCCGCTTTGTGGTGGATTTCTGAAAGGGTAAGAACAGAACGCGAACACTGCTGTGACGACATTGCTTTAACTATTTGCGGAGATAAAATGGTGCTTGCCAACGCCTTGGTAAAAGTTGCCGAATGGCAGTCGGCGCCGGAACTGGCCATGGCATTTGCATCTAAAAAGCCCCTTCTGTTAAACCGCATCCGGCGCGTACTGGGTGTAGCAACCAAACCTTCGAGGCCTTTTGCCAATGTGCCGGCTATGTTTCTGGCAGTTTGTATGATAGCCGGAGTTTCTTTTTATGCGGTTGGTCAACAGGACAAAAAGGAACTTAAAAAAGTTGTTAGGGCTAAGGAAATCATACAAAGGGATGACTCTAAGAAGTTTCAACAAACCAATTTAACAGAAGCTCAACAGACGATTATAGATACCGTAATAAATGGAGAGCTTTTTATTGATTCCCTGGTTTCAACTGACACGGACAACGATAAGGACAAAATTGAATCTCTCGCTCAGGCATATCATAACTTAAATAAATACTTTAACATCAACGAAATACGTGCCAATCTCGCTAGTCTAAACAACAATGAGATTAATATGTTAAGCAGTCAGCTGCCCATGTTAAATCACGATGACGGAAATTCTTCGGCAGAAGATCTTGAAAAACTGCGACAGCTGGAAGCACTACAACGAGCGAGACAAATGAGATTCGATATACTTCATCTGGATCTGGAAAAAAAACAATTTGATGTAGAAAGTTATAACCGGGAAATTGAGAAAATAGAATGGGCCAAAGAAAAGGCAAGTCAAATGCGGTCAACCCTTTCTGAAAAGCATTCCAGACTTTTACATCCAAATTCAAAAAAGGGATCTGTACAGTTATCTGATGAAGAAATTGAAAAGCAACTGGCAGAATTTGAAGTGAAGATAAAAGAGCAGCAAAACAAAATTGTCGAATATAATAACAGCCTGGTACAAACCAAGGTAAATGCACAAAAAGCCGAAGCCCCTTACCTGGAAACTGAAAAGGAAATAGAATTGCTGAATAAAGAAATGGAAGAGATCAACCGGAAAATGGAGACAATTTACAAACGTCAGGAATTAGCGAACGCAAATCTCAGAATGACGGAAGGCGACGTAATTATCGACTATGTAGAACCGGCACGTGTTAAAACACCTTCCAGGGTAAAGATTAAAGGAAAAAGGACTACAAATTCTCCTGCTGCGCCCAAGGCACCACCCGCAGTTCCTGTACTTAAATTGTCCGTTCCAAAAGCACCGCCTGTGCCAGCATCACCACCTGCACCACCTGTTAAAAAATAAGTAAACAGTTCAAAGTTCACATCCTGTCATCCTGTGAACTTTGAACTAAAAACTTATGGCTTTTTACTCCACTTCAATCACCACATCGTCGCTCATCGGATGTGAGACGCAGGTTAAAATAAATCCTTCATTTAGCTCAGCTTCAGAAAGAGCATCTTCTTCATCCAGATGTACTTTACCGGAAACGCACCTGCCCAGACAAGCCGTACACATTCCCGCCTGGCAAGAGTATGGAAGATCAATATCCATGTTCAAAGCAGCCTCTAAAACTGTTTCATGTGGTTTAACCGGCAGTTTATACTCTGCTCCTTCATAAAACAAGGTTATTTCTCTGGTCTTTAAATTGTCATCCTCTTCCATTGTTACCTCTCCGGGTTGCGCTGCTATAGCAGTAAGAAAACTTTCCTTACGGATCTTATTTTCAGGAACTGCTAAAATTGCCAATGCGCGGTGCGCCTCTTCCATCATATCTTCTGGACCACAGATGAAATATTCGGCAGTGCGCTTATCCAATGTTGGAAGCCCCTCCATCATTTTCAGAATGTGGCTTTTGTTCAGGCGGCCTGTTTCTTCTTTCCACTCAGAGGACGGCTGACTTAAAGTATGGATCACCTTAAAGCGATCTTTGTATTTTAATTGTAATGCGTGGATTTTTTCTTTGAAAATGATGCTTTTTTCATCCCGGCTACCGTAAATCAGGAAGACTTCACTCTCCTGCTCTACCATCAGAATTGATTTCAGAATCGAAAACAAAGGTGTAATTCCACTTCCTGCACCTATAAAAACTACCTGGCGGGTCTGATCATCTTCCTGTTTTGGGAAAAAGTTACCAGCTGGCTCCATTGCTTCCAGTACATCATCGACTTTTAACGTATCCAGAAGTAAATTGGATGCAAAACCGCCTGGAACACGCTTGATCGTAATAGCCAGCGAAACGTCTGTATAAGGTGAACTCGACATCGAATAGGAACGACGTACTTTTTTATCCTCAAAAGGAAGCAAAAGCGTGATAAACTGCCCCGGCCGGTACGCAACCACTTCATTTAGCGGATGCCAGAAGTGTATGGTAGATGCCTCCTCTGTTTCCTTTTCTATTTCCTTAACTTTTAAAAAATAATATTTGCTCATGATTGGTTATCAGCTTTCAGTCAGATGCTGTGCGGTTAACTTTGTAATGATTAAGTATACTTTTTATTCAACAAGAAACCTTTAAAGGTAATTCGTCTGAACAAAAAAAGCCTCATGGTTTTAAAATCCATGAGGCTTTACTTTCTTTATTTCTATTATTTCAAAGTTGCAACCGCGTCTTTTATACGCTGAACCGCTTCGGATAAAGCCTCGTCAGCAGCAGCAGTTGAAATACGGATGCAATTCGGTGCACCGAATCCTGAACCTGCTACGGTTGAAACGTAATATTTATTTAAAATCCAGTTTGAAAAATCATCCGAATCTTTAATGGTCGTTGTTCCATCCGATTTTCCAAAATAATAGCTTACATCAGGAAATGCATAAAATGCGCCATCCGGAACGTTAACTTTAAAGCCAGGAATTTCTTTCAGCAATCCAACGACAAGGTCACGACGACGCGCATAAGCTTTTGACATTTCTTTCGTAGGTTCCAAAGTACCGTTAAAAGCGACAGTAGCTGCCTTCTGAGCGATTGAATTTGTCCCGGAAGTTACTTGTCCCTGCAATTTTTCAACGCCTTCCGCAATCCATTTTGCTGCTCCGATGAAGCCTATTCTCCAGCCCGTCATAGCAAAACCTTTGGCAACACCATTAACCGTAATGACACGATCCTTCAACGCCGGAATAGATCCGATACTGAAATGACCTTCTTCGGTGAAATTGATATATTCATAAATTTCGTCAGCCAGAACATACACATCTTCATGTTTTTCCAGTACTGCCGCTATTTCTCTAAGTTCTTTTTCTGAGTAAACCGCACCTGTCGGGTTATTTGGAGAAGCATACATCACAATTCTGGTGCGTGGCGTTATAGCTGCTTCCAGCTGTTCTGCCGTTACTTTGAAATCGTTTTCAAAAGCACCGTCTACAATGACAGACTTTCCTTCTGCCAGCTTTACCATTTCGGAATAGCTAACCCAGTAAGGAGCAAAAATCACAACCTCATCGCCCGGATTGATCAAAACCTGGATTACGTTGGCAAGAGAATGTTTTGCACCGGTAGAAACCACGATATTTTCCGGTTTCCAATCTATATTATTGTCGCGCTTTAATTTATCAGCAATAGCCTTTCGCAAGTCAGGATAACCTGCTACCGGTGAATAACCATGAAAACCGTCATCGATGGCCTTCTTGGCAGCCTCACAAATGTGTGCGGGCGTTTTGAAATCCGGTTCTCCAACACTCAGACTAATCACTTTGTGACCCTGAGCGGCCAATTCACGTGCCATTTTTGTCATCGCCAGCGTCGAAGATTCTTCGAGGGCGTTAATACGGTCGGCCAACCTGGTTTGCTCTGCTACTGCGGACATTGCAACAAAAATTAAGTTTAAGAAAGGATACTGCGATCTGTATCAACAAATTGCCCGCAAAGGTACATGTTTTGCAGGTAGTGTACGAAATTTT
>Ga0265797_10000545_pt1 | contig 68327 bp, 71 predicted proteins | sample P2T30metagenome_FD_192433 | JGI IMG/M metagenome (GOLD analysis project Ga0265797, IMG submission 192433) | Plant litter microbial communities from East Loma Ridge, Irvine, California - P2 T30 | ecosystem: Environmental > Terrestrial > Plant litter > Unclassified | place: USA: California...
GGCAAGGAGAAGAGCAGGGCTTCCTGAAGCAGCGAGCGCAGACGCGGTAGCGAAACGCTTCTGGTTCAGGTTGATCTTCTGGTGCCACTTGCGCCAGACCTTGGTGGGAGCGAACATGCGACCGGATCGGCACATGTTACCGAAAGCAGCCTGACCAGCACGGTGAGTACCTCCACCAGAGACACGGGGAATACGGGCGACAGCGCGACCAGTACCCCAGGACTCAGCAGAAGTTTGGTGACCAGCCTTCTCGGAGCTGCTTGTTGTTAGATCGAGCGATTGCGCAGCATGCGAGGTAGGCTTACACAGCGTATGGCTGGCGGCGGTTCTTGTTCATGCCAGTGTGCACCGCGTGGACGATGTCAGGGCGGATGGGTGCCTGTACGGATGGTTAACATTGCTCAGAGATAGCTTTGTAGTACGGAGCATGTGCTCAGAGGTACAGCAGAACCGTCGAAGCAGGTTGTGCATCGTCGAGAGACTGAGAGCCGGCAACCCAGAAAATGCGAGTTTTTGCAACAATTTCACGCCCGCACGTCATGGGAAGAAATCCGCCATATTCCAGGTCAATGCGAGCACTGCCCACTGCCACCCGCATCTTCGCTCTTTCAGATATCTTCCCATGTGTGCGTTGCTCCAACTGCCATTGTAGCCTCTCTCAGTCTCCCCCTCCAATTGCGGGTTGCGTCGTATCGCGAATTCGAATTGCGGCGGAACTAACCTTGAAGACATTGGGCACGGGGACGGTGTCCTTGGTGGCCTCGCCCTTGGCGGAGACGACGGTGACGGTTGGCCTCGACATGGTGGCTGTTGTGTATTGACCTGGTGGTTAGTTGTCGCGAGAGAAGATTCGAATCGTCAATGTTCTCGCTGAATTTCGACTCTCGCTTACCACTGGTGGTGTCGCGCTAGCCGTCTTGGGCTTGGCGTCATTGGTCGCTGCGTGCGAGCTGGAGCATCTTCACATGCATCGCACCAAGCGCTACGAACTTTGAAAACATATTGTAGTCCAAAGTCACATATCGAAAACCACTGTTACGGCTGTCTACTTTGAAGTGAGATGCTATCTTGAAATTCAGAAAACTGCAGATGTCTCCAGCATCTATGACTAGTCTCAAGACTGTTGTGCGGAGAGCATGAACGACAACTTAATAGAATGCTTTTACCTTGACAATGCTCATGGCGACGGGCTTGCAGATGACACATAATAAGTTCTGAGGATTTGTATGCAGAAGCTACATGTCTTGTCATGCGTCCTTTCTTTAGTGCAATTGACAGATCATGGGAGAGATGCATACTTCAAGGTCAGCACCATCAATAGGTACCCGCTGTGGAAATGAAGTTTGTAAACTGGCTCGGTCTTGTGATTCGTGGGGTATCTGAATCACTGTTTCCGTTCATACTCGATCATCTATCTACTTTGTCTTTAGTATCACTATAGTTTCAACCAGGAAGTTTACATAGGCGTCAGTCGTAGCCGTAGCGCTAGTCAATATCGGAGGCACGACTTTCATCTCTGTTATTGTTATTGGCATATTGTACTGTTGATGCCAGACACAAATCTAATTGAGTACCTCATGCGCGCAGTCGATATGGTGACGTGTTGCATTTCAAGTACTGTGTAAACATAGGGGCGCATTGAAGTAATTTGGCTATGTTGAGACACCAAGCACAACCAAACCTACGATCAGGTCAACCAACAATTATACAAGTGCTGGCACGTCCCTGCTTGTTGGTCGAAGACGTCGCATAGTATTAGGTTCCTCGGTCCGCGAGCACGATCGCAAACATCTGAACCTTACAGAGGCCCGTGATATATCACCCCTTATGTCGAAGAGTATGCTACTTGGTCCAACTAGCCCTAATAGCGGACGAACTAACATGTTCTACCACAGCTTCTATGATAGTCTGGTTGTTGTAAGGTCATGGCAGATAGCACGGTGATGGCACGTAGACTCGGGCCGTCTTAGGGGCCTTGTCCAGAGGCCAGAACACTCACGACGCTCGACTCAGTCGAGTGTACCATGTGCGTGGTAGCGAAGAGTTGGGCTCTGATCTCTCCACGTTGCAAATTGATAAGTATGGAAACCACCACTGAGTCGCTCAGTCAACCCTATCCCGATCTCAAGAGCACGTGCCCGTCAAGGTGAGGCGGAATGCACTGAGTCGGCGGATCTTCGCATGGATGCCTGTTTCGGTGTCGCGTTGCTTTTTTGGACGGATTCTGCCGGTGTTAAAGATGCTGAAACGCATTCGGTGTGGGCTGGCCGAATCGGGTTTTTGCGTGACAGAAGAACAAACTATCAGCATTCAGGGCACAGGCAGCGGCAGAGGTGGAAATAAGTTTCGGCAGGTACAGCATAGATTGCGGCTCTGCCTAACAGCCATGCGGGAGAAAGTTCCACATATGTTGTGAGTGGGTTTAGGATTACGAAACTGACGGCAGAGAGATGAAACGCGTGGTAGTACTCACATGACGAAGACGCGGAATTCTCACCCCGCCAACGCCAACATGTGGGTCGATATCTTTCCACGGTGCGTTTCACGTCAGAGATATTTACTTGGACTGTTTTGCATGCCTCAGAAGGCTGCGATGAAGGCAGTCGCAGTCGACGAAGCAGTGCGTGTCGAAACGATGGCTGTGGCACGCGAAGCGAGGCAAGGGTCTCCTGGCTGTAGGATAATGACATTAATGACGACGCTGGCCGGGCTGCTGCGATGGACGCGAACGACGAGTAATTATCTCGTGTGCGTCCAGGCCGGAGACGGGACGGATTACATGGCTAGGTACTGTCTGGGGTGGCTGCAATATGAGCGGACCCCTACCTCTTTCCGAGGTTTCTCGTCTGGGCCTTCCCGTCTACAGGCTGCGGCCTTCCAGGGGGGGCTACTCTAGACTCGAAAAGGTCCGGGGAACAAAGGCAGTCTGGTGAAGTCATCCGCCGGCGTGTGTGGGTGTGAGCGTGTGGACGAGGCGAGGAGAGATTTTGTTTGCTAGAGCGAGGCAAAGGACGACTACTTGCAGGCTGCAAACTATGGATCGACGGCGGTACGGTAGACATGTTGTAAGGCGGCGTGCTTGAGTGGACTGGTCTGTTTGTGTAGTGTGGCCCATGGCCCTGGCGTGCTAGTGTGCTAGTGGTCGCAGCTGCCTCGTAGCGCACCGGCGGCGGTTGCTATTCCTGGAACGTCGGCGCTTCCACAGAGCCACCACTAGCGTTGCCTCGCAGTTCGTCTCCCCCATCCATCGACAAGACGCATTCACGCCGCCTCAATCACGACACACAGCGTGCTCGCCTCGCCTACCCACCAACCCTCCCCCCAACACCCAGGCGGCAGCGGCTCTGCGATCGACCGGCTTCCCTCGTCCGCTCTAAGCTGGTCACACTCTGCCACCACAGCAACCACGAGTCCAGAGTGTGTCGCAATACACGACAATTGTGAGCGCGGCAGCCACGTCGAGAGCGCCTTCCTCACCACCGCCCTCCCCTCACCACGCAGACCCGCAGCGTCGCCGACACTTGACCTTTCTACCCACTACGCCGCATCATCTCAGGCATAGGCGCATCGCCGGCCTAGTCGCTCCTTCCCCCAGGCGCTTAGTAGAGGATCTGGTATTCTCGCTCCCATTCACCACACCAGCGCCCCTCTCCACTGCTGTTGGCAACCAGGTAAGCTGCATGTCCTCTTCGCGTCCCAGCTCCACCCTCTGTGCCTTGTTGTCCGTCTGAGCGAGCATGACTGTGCACAAGGCAGTGTACGGGCAATCATCGTCTGCCATCCACTGCTTGCTTGACCATGTACACTACTCTTCCCCCCATCCTCGAGTCTGGAAACAGTTTCTCGAGGAACTGTCTCCAGCCTCCATTCCCCGTTCCCTGTTCTCCATGCCCACGTTTCGAAACGCATGCGCCTGCCATGTCTGCCTCGCCCACAATATCTCACAACGCTGACAGTCCCACTCTCAAAAGGGCTTTCTCTACACCTAATTCTTCTTTCCCTTCCAAGAAACTCGAGCAGTCATTCACGCACTGCATCCTCCAACCGCAAGCTCCATATTATTCACATAGCTCCAACGACCACTGTTCACGCTTGGCAACACACACTACGACTCGGAGACCCAGCATGGTCCAGACTAGTGCGCGAACATTCATGCCCATGCCGTCCTTCGGCGCTGTATTCGGGGGAGATCACCACAACAAGGGACAGAATGGCGGCAATGTAGTACGCCCTGCTACGAGCCCCAACACCAACTCGGGCGCACCCTTCTCCTCCTTCCATATTCACCACGACAGTCGCGACAGTACATCGACGGGCTCCTCCGATAACTCCCCAACCACAACCATCTCCACCATGGACTCGTCGTCTGTAACAGATCCCTCACCGGGCGTGTCACCCGAATCACCTCTCGCAAAGACAATTGCGTCTTCATCCTTCGTCGCCGACTTCAGGTCGCGGAGGACAGAACCCTCAGTCGGAGACCCCGCAGCCGGCCCTTTCTTCGAGCTACAGCGTCCGACAACACCTGCGAAGAAGCCTCGGAATCTCAAAAACCTTGGTATCAACACTGCGTCTTCACTCAGCAACTTGCGCGCGCATACACCTGCACCCATCGCAGTAGCACCAAAAGAGAAGAATAGCTCGGCACCACCATCACCGTTGTTTATCAAGCCACCGACACCGCCGAGGCGCCGACCATCGAACTTGAGTTTAACAATCTCGACCCCCGGTAGCAACGAGAGCAAGCCTGTACGACTGCTAATACCCTCAACACCGTCCTTCAACCGCCCACCTCTTCGTCATTTCCAGTCATCTCCATCACTACCATTATGTTCACCAAGTACGAATCCTATGGGTGGCATGCAGCTGCCTCCCCTACGTCCTGTTGCACCCAAGCCAAGTGGTCTTAGCGAAGTTCCCTTCGAGATGGAAGAAGAGGAGGACCAGGAACCGAATTTTGATGTGCCGCAATCACGGGAGGAGAAGCCGGCTGCGTATCCCAATGGACCTATTTGTATCTACGAGTCTGGCGTATATCTTTACTTCGAGCCAACCGCCGTACAAGCCACGACCTTCGATGTTATCATCAACGTCGCGAGCGAAGTAAAGAACCCCTTCACCTCGTCGACGGAGGAGTCTCAAAAAGACATTGACGCTAGGCGCATAGATGGCCCCCCAGCGGAGAACGTTGATTTTGCCACCCTGGCGCAGCGACCGAAGCAGTCGTTTGGTATGGAAGATAGCTCGCCGACAACACCAAAGGCAACAGCACCGGTCATGCAGACAATACAACCACGCGAAGTTGTCATTGATGGCAAGACATACAAGACCCCAGAGTACATTCACATGCCCTGGGAGCACAACACAGATATTGTCCCTGACCTTCACAAGTTGGTCAAGATGATCGATGAGAGAGTGCAGCGAGGCAAGCGGGTACTCATTCATTGCCAGTGTGGTGTCAGTCGCTCTGCGAGTTTGATCGTTGCCTACGGTCTGTACAAAGACCCGCAGATGAGTGTACAAGAAGCATATGACAAGGCAAAGAAGCGAAGCAAATGGATCGGGCCGAACATGAACCTCATTATGCAGCTGCAAGAGTTTAGGAACAGCTTGTTAAGACAGAACGAGAGCCGCTCATATCACAACCAAGGCTATGGACGTCGGTCTGCCGGTCTCCCTACATCTCGCTCTACCGGAAACAAATACGACAGAGACTCTGATTCAGGTTCGCGTACTCCACGAACGGCACCACTTCCACCCGACAGCGATATCAGTATGCAGCGGGCCAGCACAGGCAATATGATGGCCATATCCCCAGGTCCTCTATCCGCGCCCACTGGGGCTTTCTCACCTGGTTTCCGTCGGTCTTGGGACTCTAGCCCAGCACACTTTGAACTTCCATCGCCACCTGTCCCGATGACGACACCCTATGTTGATCCAAAGGGTCATGTCGTGCCTATGGTGTCTGTGACCAACGACGACCTGCCGACCATTCAGACCGAAGATGTTTCCGACGACCACGAGCTTCCAGAACCCGCGTTCAGACTTTCCGCTGTTCCCAACTTTTCACGTCAACTTCCGTTACGGTTAAGCCAGAGCAACGATGAGAGCGCATCGTCTGGAACAGAGGAGAGACATCTAGCGCCTTTGCGACCATCAGGGTTCGAGTTCGAGCCGCTGAGGTCCCCTGCTGTAGCGAGCTTCAACATACCCTCTTTCACTCCTTACGAATCATCAGATTCCGAGGTTATGTCGCCAATCAAAACCTCCTTTGACAACCCATGGCCGACAGGCTATGATCTGGATAGCCAACCTCAAGCGTCCGTGCATGAAGAACTCGATAGAGACAGCAAGGAGCGATTCTTTGCTCCTCTGTCGCCCCGCGCTACTTCCTTCGAGCTGGGACAACCTGCACCATCGCAAGCTTCACATCATGATGACCGTCATGAAGTGCCTAAGGTTACTTCTCCGCTCGCTTCAGACTTCCCCAAAGACGTTTTTGGTAACACGGATGCAAGCCTAGAAGATGAACTGAAGTCTCCACGCGCTACGGAATTCCACATGACACCATTGAAGCCAAGGATGGCAGACGAGGATCCATTTGGCTTGACATCACCAACAAGAGCAGATTTCAACCCGTTCGACCGACCCAGCATAGCGGCTATCAAGGACTCTGAAGTCGAGGATCGACGTCCTTCCTTCCAGGCTATCCTTCCGCCTGCACATCAGACTTTCAACGGGTTTGCATCACTCGACGGTACAGCGCAAACAAACGCCATCTTTGAGCCCCCTAGTTTCATGTCTATGTCCCCGCCAAAACTTAGCCAAGCAGCCGGACCACGCTTTGACAGTCTTAGCAATTCTCCCGAAAATCAAGCCTCGGCCCCTATCGACTCGGCTGCACCTGTTCCTGTAGCGTTCCCCAAGGCACCGGATACTCCCCGATCTCCTAGCGAAACTTTCCTTTCAACTCCCGCAAAGGCCATTCGAACTAGGTTCTCATCACCGAACATGCGCGAACAACGGAAGTTGCACAAGCTGCAGACAGAGATCCAGTCAAAGCTCCCAAAGCCACCTGCTCCACAACATGCTGCGGACGACATCGATGCAATCATGTCACCACGGGCAGAAGAGTTTACAAGGAATCCGTTTCACTACGATATCCAGTCCTCTGGTGACGACGCGAGTCCAGTGTCTTCCAATGAGACGATCAAGGACGGACGCAACGGCCATGTCGCTTGGGAAGAGCCACTACCCAGGCAATGGACACCAGAAAAGGCTGCTGTTGACCCTCGGAGTCCAGTCCAAACGGGCAGTAACCCCATCGTCCGTAACATCTGGGACGTGCTATGAGCGACGGTGCAGAACGACCAAATTTCAAACTCAAAACATGCGCAATGGATCTGTTCCATTTACTAGTTTCTGGAGGATATGCCGCGCGCATAAGATTTGGTAGTTTCGGCCGCCTTATCGGAAATTACGCGACCTCACTCCGAAGGATCGTCCTTTGCCAACATGAGCTCGCGACGCCACCAACGCTGATTGCTCGGGATGCATATCGCCTTGGCCCGCCTTGCAGTGGACACCAAACGCGAAATATCACCGGTACCGTCGGCTGACTTGAAGCCTTCGAACCGATTGAAAACAACAGTCTGTTTCCTTGTCTTCCCAGCATTTCCTATGTACTCGACACTTCTTTTCTTGCAAGTCCGTATCTTCACACGGCTTCCATTCTCGCATGTGGAGGCTAATGCGCGTTGAATTACGCAGAGTAATGTTCTAGTTTCTAGTACCTAGTACCGCCATCCCTCCACATACTCACACTCCTTTTACACCACTACTATATCTCTTCCCTCCGACAAACACCATTACTACACTCGCTGCACCTTTGTATATCTATCTCATCTCCTTACCTTTACAACCTCAGTATCGATGTTACGAGCCATGCAAAGCGCTGTCCTCTGGCAGAAAGCACCCACATTGTATCTTGGGTTGCATATCCTTTGGTTTTGTTTTCTTGTGTGTATCTGTTTCGCTTGGCGAGCTTTGCTAGCGAAAGGCGTTATGTGGAGAGAGAGATCTTTCGAGAGATCTGGATTGATCCCCAAAGATCGACTTGGGTTGAGCGGTCGAAATATCCTGGGCTTTTCTCCTTTTTCGTTTCTCTTTGTGGATCATATAAGGGTTTCAGATGGGTGGAAAAGGCTATGTAAATGAATGGAACACATATATTCAACATACTCGAAGTCATCCTTTGCTGCTCCTACACCGCGTTATGCATTCAAAGCTTATTAGGAGCGTTTGACTGCCTCTGATCCGGGTAATCTTCCTAAAAGCGCGCAGAAACACCCTTGCCGCGTAGTCTATACGACAGCCTCCTGCGCTTCCGTATGATCTGACCATGTTATCTTCTGCCAGATGCGGCTAAGCAAAGGCTCGTACTTTGTACCACACAGGCAGGCGAGACTGGCAAGGCTAGCTCAGCCCGAGACACGGCTGAGGTAATCTTGCTCGTCTTACCTACATAATACACCTAAAAGCTTACATGCGTCTTACCTGCATCGCGGTACAGCTTTGCGGCATATAGAACTGTTCCTTTCTGAGAGATGAGAGGCTGCAAGATCGCCGTTGGGCTGGTTACACGATTACACATAAGCGCGATGGGGTGTGTCACTACTCACTCATGAACGAGTGGGGTTGAAAGAGGGTATGGTGTGAGATTTGGGAACGCAGGAATGTGTTGTGAGACGGGTGGGTGGTGCTGATGATTAATTTACGTTTTGCAAAATCCAACGTCAAGGCTGCAGGAATCTGCATACTAGTCTTGCCGACAGACAAGACATGATAGGATGACAATTTGTTGACTCAAATCACGTAAGGGTTGACATGATATGTAGGACCCAATTGAAGTTATCTGTTTGATTTCTCTCATTGAGGTTACTACTTTAATCTATGTACTATGTGTCTCCTTCCCTGTGCAAATATGCCAGAATTCGTGGTATCATGTGTGGAAGCGAACGTATAAATGCCGCGATGCCAAAAAATAATAATAATAAGCGAATGTAAAAGCCACCCGAGTCATCAAAACATGAAGCTTTGCTCAAGTTGAAAGAACGAATGGAAGTATCGAAGCCTGAGAACAGCTTCGATATATATGCAATGTACAGAGATGGAGGAGTAGTTTCCGAGTGGAAACGAACAGTAGCATAGAGTCGTTCCTCAAACGCCAACGCAGCACTTGCGTCGAGTGAGTAATAACCATGACCGAAACCAAGACGAGATAGGAATATGAACCGTGAAACGCCAGGTAGAAACCAAAGTATGATCCCGATTGTTCATCCGATAGCCGGGAGTTGGGGGTATCCTGTGGCAATGAAATGCCTCTGTATTCGTGTTGTTATTTGTGCTTGTCGCTAGACTACTAGTAAACATATGTAGCAGTCCTGCTAAGATGTGGTTTGCTAGCATAGCCCCTATCAGGGTCGGCAGAAGATCTCGGTGCCCATCTGACATCTTCAGGACCGTATCTACGACTGTACTGAACATTTTCGGGTTCAATGCTCGACTGGCGTACCCTGTGTCGGGGTTGGGATTCGCCGCTAATTTCACCATAGAGCTTGGGTCGTCCTGAGCGTCCGCGGTCTTCACGACTTGGCGAAAGGGTGCGACTGGCATCAGTGCGACTGGAGTCGGTGCGGCCTGGCATAGTTGGCCGCGGGACGGTCTTGTATGCAACAGGCTCTGTTGGACGGTTGGCACCAATCGGGGGCTTACCAATCGGTGACTTTGAACGGTGTTGGCGGCTAGTAGGTTCGCGGACGACGTGGCGAGGAGTGGAAGAGGGTGCTTCTGCAGAAACGCCACCTCCAGCAACGGGGTAATAGTATGTCTTGACGGTTGATGAAGGTGGGACAGTAGGGAAGGCATCTCTCTCAGGACTCGCGTATTTCTCTGGACTGCTGTATTGTTCTGATGTCATGGTCTCGCGAAGATTAGAAGGTCCGCGAGGAGTGACGGACTCCTTCCTCCGTGAGGACGAGGAGACGTGTGGGATGCTGTTGGGCATGGTGGATGACCGACTTAACGACGGTGGCGTGTTCTCGGCATGTCGTGTTGACCGATCAGTGTACGAGCGCTGAGGCATTCCGCGTGCAAGGTCAGCCGGCGATGAGGTCGTCTGCTTGAAACTGGGAACTCGTCTTTCCTCATATCTGTCATCGGCCCACTCGACAACCTCGGGGATACCGCGATCGGTACGATCGGTGTCGCGGCGGGTCATGGACGGTCTCTCCTTGCCTGGCCGGGCAGACGACCTGCGGACAGGCTCGGGTCGGGCGCTGTCTCGTCGTTGAAGGCGGGGTTCAGCGTTGAAGTAGTCACGCGAAGAGGCCCTAGCTGGTGAGGGACGGGAAGACATCTCCTCTTCGACCTGGGCGCGTGACTTGTGCTGGTAGCGAAGCGCCTCCTGCTCCTGGACGCTCATCTTGCGTGCAGCAGGGACAGCTTGGGCGGCGCCAGCATATCGGTTGTCTTCGTAGGTCCGACGTTCTTCTGCCCTGCGCCGAGCAGCCTCCTCCTCGGTACGGGTCTTGTAGGCTGCCTCGTAGCGCGCCTTCTCGTCCGACGATGACTCACTGTCAACACTGGTGAATTTGCGGTCGCTTCGAGATTCTTTGGCACGCGTTTTCTCGCGGTCCGATCGCGATCTATCTTCCTTGGCGTGTCGGGAGCTCTTTGATGACTCCTTCTCGCGAGTGGATCTCGAAGCTGCAGTTGGTTTGGACGGGGTGGTGTGGTATCGTGCATAGTAACGCTCGTCTTCGTCGCGCGCGTTGGTTGGCGCACGGTGTTCGGTGGTGTAGCGGGTAGGACCGCTTGCGGCGAAGGACGCACCGCCTGGTGTGGGGACATCGAAGCGTGCAGTCCTGTCGCGCGGCGCGGCTCCTCTCGCAGCAGCTCGCTCGCTGCGCAGCTTCTCGAGCTTGACTAGTGCATCGTACTTGGACCTCTTTTCTTGGTCGATGAGGCACTCGTAGGCCTGCTGGATGTTGTGGAACTCCTCCTGCTTCTGCTCCTTCAGGGCAGGGTCGGTCACCTTGTCCGGGTGGCACTTGAGGACGAGTTTGCGGTAGGTAGCCTTGATGGTCGAGGCGTCGGCGGTGTTGTCGAGGCCCAGGGCCTTGTAGTGATCGGGCGTGGGCTCGTCCATGGCGGTGAATGTGGGGAGGGGATTGCTGCTAGCTGGGTGTGGGGTATCGTGTCTCTTTTATACGTGGTGTGACAGCAACGACTGCTTGCGACTCAGACCTGACACATGCGGACGCGGCCAAGCGAGTCAATGGATGTGATTGATGGATGAGCAAGCGAGGTGTGGCGGTGTTGGGCGGCCGGATCTGTTGTATAGGCGGCGGCGGCAACAAAAGCAAGAGCGATGGGAATCAGATGGGCCGGTATGGGAGCCCTATAAGGAGAGTCGGGTGCAGTATGTGCCGGTGGTGAGAGCTTTGGGCGACTGCGGGTGTTCCTGGGACGGGGGTGACGAGGATGGCTGGCTTGGAATCTGCTGACCTAAGGAATTGTGGGTCCGCTCAGGGACACAGACGCGAGACGGGCAAGACTGGCGGCGGATCGAAGACGGCGGAAGGTCGTGGCAAAGCGACAAAAATTTCGGATCAAAGAATCTGGACAAAGAAATTATCAAGAAAACAAGCTACCCGGACGACAAGTCGGTGACAATAGTGAGGCTGTGCGATCTTCTTCTTCTCTTGCTCTCTCCCGCCTCTAGCTGCCTCGTGGTTGCCCGGCAGCGTCGATTGCGCTGCTTGGTGGACTTGCGGTGTGGGTGCAGCTGCTTTGCGACGTCACCGTTTCAGCGATGCCAATATGCCAATAGGATCCGGCTGCCAATAGTCGGGATCGCACCGCGTAGTCTGGACGCAAAGAATCGAAAAATAACAGAAGACTCGGGCTTCGAAGAATAGAATTGTGCAACGGGAATTGCGTTGGGAGCAGTCAGCCTGCACGCCTTTGGGGGTGCAGTTGTGACTATATCAGGCTCGCATGCACAAGGCTTCAACAGCCGTCCTGGGAATCCCTGTGTCAACGGGGGGTTGCTGCGGACTGGCTTTGCACTTGTCTATTTTGCACCGCACGCTTCATCAGCGTCCACATGCATGCGCTACCCACGCTATCCAGCTCTCGCCTACCAAACTCGTCCACGGCTGAAGAGTCGTCACAGCTGCTCCTCGACTGTCCTAGCCCCCGCTCTGAGCCACCATCATCGTGTCCCATCGCATCGCATCGCGCAAGCCGCTGTCCGTTGCTTCACATGAGCACGCTGCAGGTCGACCTGTCGGCCGCGGCGGCTACGAAACACCCTCTCCAATCAAGCCCCAAAGCGGCCACATGGACTGTTTCGAGACTTTCTGGCGGACCGCATCTGATAGGATCAACCCGTACAGCCTGCATGACCACCCAAGCCCCAAGTGACCACACCATTTGAGAAATGCTCACCCAACCCCACCATGAGCATTTACAAGACATGACGAATCCGGCTGCACAGATAGGGTACAAGTCAAGCACAGAGCACAAATCGAGAAGCGTCTCGTCACATTCGAGATGCAACCAAGCAAACTCTCTTCTGTAGCTTCCGAGACACTTGTCTACCTCAACTCAGACGACAGCAGTCACCGGGCACTCGGCACAGCTTCTGCACATCCTCCGCACATCACTCCATCTACTATGCACCCTGCTGAGGGGCATCCCTGTGTCGTGTCTCAACTCGGGTCAGGGCACGGCGGTTGCGTCGCAAGTCAGCAATTTTTCCATCCCATGCCATGTGAGAAGACACAGATTTGCTGCCACTCGATCCGTCCCGACTGGCAGACGTTAGCCCGCGGCCTGAATGGACGATAAGATACGCTTATGCGGGGTTAGGCGGGGCACTACTGTATGTCACACCCAATCGTGACATGGTCAGCTCACAGTCCGTCAAAGCAGGTCCTCCTACGTGGTCCTCCACCATTGCATGAAACAAGTGAGATAGCACACAGTATGTATTAAACAGCAAGCAGAATGATGTAGGTGTTGGTTCTAGAGTGTCGTTCGCTGGTAGAATATGAGATCATTTGGGCCAGGCACGCTGCAGTCAACCCGTCATCTCACATTAGCCCTGAGGGTATACCTCACTTGGCTCGTCCAAAGAGCCCCATACGGGAAGCTCAACATCGACGACTATCGGCTTGTTGTACACAACCGACGTTTTGCCAGCAACTCTCGGGCCCAGATACGCTGCGTTGATCACTGTAGTCTGGCTACGCGCCACTTCCGTCCCTGATGGAGGCATACCCCTCGGTCGTTCTGCGATATACTGAGTAGCCTCGTCAGGACACCCATGTCCGGTATCGCTCTCATCGTGATGCTCTAATCCACCGCCCCCTCCTGCCTTACCTCCACTACCACCCCACAGCGCCTCACTGTCCCGCAGGGCAACGTCAGTGAGGCTCGCTGTTGGGTTAAGCTTCTCACCCTTCGCATCTCCACCGGATGGGGGCTTATGCCCTGTCTGATCCGGTGCAAACGACGCATCAGGCTGGCCTTGAAGATGGTCGCATCGCGAGTCAGGCTGCAATTGACGTGTCAAGCTTGTGTGGTCGCAGCCCGAACCACGCCCTGCTCTCGCCCGCATCGTCGTCAAATCGACTAGAGAAAGTTTCTTGCTCGAGGCTCCTGGGTCGTTCCAGAACTGCACGCTTGAAACTAGGGTACCGCTATCCATAGTTGTGGGTTGTCCATGTAGCTGTAGAGAGGAAGATCTTCTTCTCCATTGTACCGTCTCCACCCCTCGTCCATTGTGTATGTGTCCACAGATGTTCAGCATCGGCCTGACTATCTCTAATCTTCTTAACAAGGCTGGGCATCCTGACCTTCCATCTTTCTGTTGCCTACTTGCTCCTACTCCGTCGCATTGCCCCATTGGCGGTGTATGAGTAACTACTATATCCACGCCATTTGGAATTCTGTTCCACACTTTCTCTGCCTCATTGGGTTCGTATTGAAAAGCCCAATCCGCCAGTTGCTGCTTGGGCGTACACGGACTGCCAAAGACAGTAAACCACGTTCCTCGTCTTGGAAGTCGTACCGTCGTAGACTCATTCTCAAGGTAAGTAATCGATTTAGATTCCGTCAACAACTTCCTACACGCCTCTGTATCTTGAAAGCCAGGCCATTTCCACGATGCTTTGTTTTCTTCAAAGAACGGTTTGTCAAGTGTGATGTCGTGGTTTCCTTTTGCCTCGAGTATCAGCAGTCTCCTCTTGCAAAGTAAAGAGCATATTTCTTCATACCAGCGATCACAATCTTCGCCTCAAAATCTTGCTTCTCAAGCCATTCAACCTTTCTTTTCAATTCGGTATAGCTTCCTTGGTTCGTCAGGTCACCTGCGTGAATCAATACGTCGCCGGGCGGCAACTTGGGCGTCTGATTGTGCGTATCTGATATACAGACAACACGCGTTTTGCGCCGTGTGGTAGACATTCAGTAGTATCATCGGGTTTCGCGCTTAGCAGTCCGTTTTCGATCAATATTACGATCAAGGCTAACAAACATACACACATACACACAAAGTCTGGTTAGGGGGTCACGTTAGGCTGGGTCTGGATCACGGTTACGTCACCTCCGTTCCACGACTCCCGAAACCAGCATCATGATTGCTTTTTCTCTTGTTCGCATCAGCTTCGCAAGCGGATCAACATGGCTAACCCTTAGTCAAACGGCAAGTCCCCTGTTTTGTCCCTGAGTGATAGACAAGACCGACAGGTACATCCGCAGCACGACATCTTCGCCTTCCCGGGGTCGTTGTTCGCCGCACCTCGGCTGCAGTTTTGCCACCGCCACTACTTTGCGCAACTACGCTTGCGATGTTCGATGGCGATGGCGAGTTCAGCCGCATGATCTGCGGTGGTTGGCGAGGTGGTTGGGGATGACGGGACAGATGGGCAAAAAACAGGATCTTGATGTGGTTGGGATGGCGATGGCGATGGCGATGGCGATTCTAGCCTTGCTATTTCCTAATTCGGTAAGTTCAGTAGGCTGTTGATCGCTGGGAAAGCGTGAAAGCTATTTCTCGCGAACGCTGCTGCTCAGCCTAGTACCGACAGGGACTTTGTTCCATTACAGGAAGGTATGCTTCAATTTCAGCAACTTCACCTATGCATATTACAACATAGCAGAATTGGAAATAGGAATCTATCTCAAACTTTTTTGTATTGGCTGTCTTGCCTCAAACTCCTTTTTCTGCATCTTTTTTGTTTCATCTGGTTTCGTACCGCGAAGCCATAAACATCTGTACAACCCGTGAGAACAACCCATATGAACGTCCAGCTTAGTGGTATCTTAACTTCACGACGCAACCATAGATACCCCCCTCCGGCACCTCTGCAGAATGTTTTGACTTTCCGGTGTCCGTCCCCATATCGAAATAGTGACCCGTTTTGATGCGCCACTGCCATTCATTACAACCCAAATCCGACGCGATAACCATCAAGTGGTTGCCAAGGCCAGGTAACGCTTCAAAAGAAAGCAATTAAGGGAAAAACTACTCTCATAAAAGACAAAGAAACAATCGTAAACGCGTTCTGTTTCGTCGGCGAGTTGCGTGATAAGTTGTTCAGTGCGCGAGTCTTGGTACAAACCTAATCGTTCCGAGCGCGGCGGTGAAATTGAAACCTAGCTATTAAGGTATCGTCAAGATGAACACCTGTTATCATGTGATCAAGATCAGATATTGCTCCTAGAAACGTTGTTAGGCTCTCAATCAAGCCTGGTCACACTAGGTCCTTCCTCCGCGTCGACAGGCTCCGTTGGGTTGACGACTCTCTGCAGACGAACAGGCGTATGTTCGTCTTGGACGTCATCAGTTGCTTCAATAAGCTGAATACCGCTGTCGAGGACAGGAAAAAGCTTTTCCTCGTCCATAGCTGTATCGACGCCTGCGTCTTCCCAGAGAACTTCATGTCCAATGATTACGGTACCACCACTTGAGGATCCTGCAGTACTGTTGTCGCTGCTGTTACCCATGGTCCAGTTTTCGTCGCTATCGTCCAAATCAATGGGGTCATGGTAGTTGGTACCGCTGGAGCAGCCACGCCTGATATGGTGTGACCTTGAGAGCTTATTAGTGTAGTGAGTTCGACGCAGAACCGGAAGCCGTGGCTTCGGCGGGATCTCGAACGAGACGACTGGCCCATCATCCAGAATAGCATCTGTATCTTGGATAGCCTGGTAGTCGTGACGGTCTGCGGACGCCGCGGCTCTGGTGATATGGTGCCAACGAAGGATACTGTCCTGCATCTCGCGGCGGACAACACCCGAATGGAATTGCGGTGAGAATACCTGCGTCACCCATGCGTGGTTTACAGCCAGACTCAATCGTTCCACACCCAATGATTGCTGACTTTTGATATATCTGATCAAGATTTGCGTCATCTTGTACACAAAGGGTCCGCAGGCACCTCCATCCTGTTTGAACAAGTTGTCAAAGCTCTGATCGGGGCTCTCGAGCTGTATGAGGTAGGTCCATAGAGAAATGTCTTCGCCGAGGATGTTGAGCATACCGAGGGAGATGTTGCGACCCAAGGTCTGGTATTCGTGCCGATCAACCCACAACGAGTCGTAGTAGTACGCATTCTTCGAGATCCTGTCCATGGCCACCATAGACCAATGTGATCCGCTGGTTCCATCGTTCTCGATACCACCCATGCCATCGTTGCAAATAACGATGATCCAGTTCTTGTTGTTGTAACGTGTCCTATACTGGTCGTATTCTCCTGAAGGGCCATCTATACCGTTTGAGGCGAAACAGCAGATCTGGGCCACAGTGGAATTGGCAATGTCGATACCGTAAGTGTCGCAATCTTCATCACGGCGGAGTACTTCAAGAGCCATATCCAGACTCTCGCCACGCATCCAGACTTCCATACCAGACAAGGCGTAACAGGTAGCGCCAATATAGTGAAAGGCGTCGTTTTGTAAGGTGACGTCCCCGAGCTCAAGGAAATTTTCAGTGTTGTGAGGAATCTCAGTATAGAACACTGGAACAAAAGCAGCATATCGACGGGGATCAGGAAGTGAATATTGCGTTAACGTAACGTAGGGAATTTCTGTCTCTGAGGTCTGTGGGCAAAGACGATCTTGCTGTACAATGTTAGTCGGCCACGCAGAAATATGAAGCAGTGGCTGCAAATCGTCTACCTTCATATGAAAATGTAGCCAGCAAGAAAAATTTCGTGTCTCCCAGTTCTCGGTAGTGTTCACATCGATGCTGTGACGCCGCTTCAATAGAGGAGGCTTTGTCTGCCTCGTAGGTAGACTTCCACGTTCGAATCCACGGGAGGCAAACACGAGCATCCTCTTTGTCTGACACATCATCGAACAACGTGTCTTGTGGAAAATCTTAGTCCGTCTAAAATGCTCCTGTCTTGCTTGGTTGCTGCGAGACTCGAAGATCTGCAGAGCAGAGGGCGTCCGACTAGAGGACGGAGCTGCAGTCGACAGGGTGAGCCGTCCAGCGGATCCATCTGGTGATGATCTTGGTGTTGCTATCTGCTCCAACAGCGGAGGCGTCGTACTTACCTCGTTGCCGAGATCATCAAGGAAGGATGGAGTTATGGGCATGGCAGAACCAGCGTGTTTCTCCTCTTGTGATCGCGAACGCTTGTGTGTATCACCCAGAAGTTGCAGATCCGTCGTGGGGTCACTCTGAACCGGTGGAGATGCCAGTCGTTTTGACTCGATATGTGGCTCCGCGCCCTGAGAGAAATCAATATCGACCGCAGATGAATTCAAACATGAATCAGAGTCAGGCTGGCTCGTGGATATGGGCACGGCAGTAGGTACAAGTGATTGCGATCCGGCAGTTAATTGTGACGGGGAAGAAGAGCTTGGATGTGGGACAGACTGCTCTGATGAAGTAAGCGCGACCTGCGCGGTGACCTGGGCAGGCATGCGCTCGTCAGAAACCTCATTTTGCTCCACCATGATGTCGTGGCTTCGTTTCCTGGATCCGACGTTGCTGGTTGAAATTGTAGAGTATATAAGGTCGGAAGTTGTGGCGACCTGCGCGATGTGATAGCCTGCAAGTGGCCGCGAAGTAACAATCACTGCTTGCTCAAGCACTGGAGCAATTAGGGATGCGCTTGATCGCGAGTTTGCTGTAGTTGAAACTGAGTTTGGGTGCGGATTTGCGTTGTTTGGGCGCGAAATGTGAGTGGTGGTGTGGGAGAGAGGTGCTGTTGTCGTGGTATATCTTGGTCGTGAAGAACTAGGTACGTGAGAGGAACTCGAAGTAGGATGCGAGTGCAACTGCGTCATAGCCAGAACCCAAAAGCGTCTAAAAGAGTGAATGTGGGCTGGTGCGCTTTCAGAAAGTAGTTTGCTTCAACGCAGGAAATGTCGTTGTTTCACACTGCTGTTGCATGGACGGTGAGCACTTAGCGAGGATAGTGAGTGACAGTGTTGAAAGGGAGATTACGCTCTTTATCAACGTACGCACCGCTTTTCATGAATTTCAGCGTGGAAATTCAGTATGTCTGAGCCACGGTTTCGCAAGACTAGGCTATGTCGGTAATATAAGGCAACAGCGCACATATCTCTATAAGGCAGGTACGAGGCCCTTGTGAATGGTTAGCATCACATGACGACCCACAAGGACCCTTGGAAGCTACTCATCAAAGGAGCAATCACCAATCGGCAATGCGGTAGTGATCCCATCTGTACGGTGTCCGTAGTAGGATGCGACTCAACGTGCGGATCAGGGCCAGTAGCAGAAGTCTTCGAAAAGCTGGTGTGCGAACAGAAAGTCCATGTTCCCAAGATCTATGACTGCTTTGCCGCGATATTGTGAGGTTGCTTGGTCCTGAGAGCAACTGAGTGGTAAGAACCTGGTTTTAAGAGTAACGTCAAAGCATGCGTGAGAGCTTGCTCGTCACATGTTCTTCACAAAGCTTGCTCTGGCAATGACGTGTGATCTTCAAGAGTCATTAGCTTTTGTTCGGCGAATTATTTGTAGTTCATCCACGTTCGATCTACACAGAAGAAAGGCTGTTTTGGTAGATGCTATGTACACAGAGTCTCAATACCTATGTTTTGAAGAGAGAGGAAAGCGAGGAAAGCAAGGAAAACGATCTGGTGTTGGTATATGAACTAAAGAAAGGAAAAAAAGGAAGAAATTCGAGATCATGAGATGAACGGTGATCGATCCTGCGCTCACACGCTGTCCTTTTACGTGCTGAAACGCTGATAACAAATGCTTCCGCAGTTGGCCCTTGATGGCAAAAAATGCAAGTCATGAGAACAGTTTTCTCTCACAATGTTTTTGAAACTTCACAATGGTGAATCGCCTAGACGTAGCATGCCTCGCGAGGCTGACTGCACATGTTCGTTCCCAGTATGCTCCTATGAGCGTCTGATTCTAGGTCTTGTTTGTTGTTCGGCTTTGTGTGATGCGCCGCTGCTGGTATGCCCATGGCGAATCTGGCCTCAGATACGTCAGTCGCGGCGTGACTACACGCCGGTCAACGAGGAGGCTGGATAAGCTAATAGGGTAACGTAAAACGTCAACACAAGCTCAAGGAAGTCGAGAGCTACATCTTGCTCACTCTCCGATACTTGTTCCCCTCAGTCGCCTGCCTAAGCTCACGCTACGCCCAATATCCGACACACCGCCCACTGAGTGTCTGTTGTTCGGATTCCGAGCAACATTCAATTGCGCTCGTGGTCGTAAACCCCCTGTCAAGGTCTTCTCGTAGTTGGCTGGCGAGCCTTCACGACCTAAGTTGTGACCGTAGCGGCTCTGACCGTCCCGGAATAGTAGACTATGCTCATTCGAGGGCGTACTACTTGAGACACTGGGCCGACGCAAACTAGCGGTAGTTTGGAGCGCAGGTGATGGTTGTAGGTCAGGCATTGGCTCGCGAGATGTGTACTGTCTGCTGAATCGATTTTTGTTGTCTGCTTGACTCTGACCACCATGACGGGCTCTAAAATCGATGGAGGTCATTGCACGGGATGGCGCACGAAATATTGGGTCCTCATCTTCCTCATCCACGCTGTTGCGTGTCTGGTGGAAGCTTGTGCCTGCCCGCTGCATGCGCGACGGAGTGTGTCTGTCGTCGTAAGGTTCTTGGCTGTTACCTCTTTGGCTGCCATTGGGTTCAGGAATAAGCATACTGGTCCTTCGAGCCTCGATGCGTGACATGGCTCTGCTAGGGCTGACGCCAGTCAATGTGTTGCTTTCGGGTTCGATGCTTTGTCGGATTGTCGGCGAATCGCCATTGAATTGTACGCTTGGCCTGCGTGATATTGTGGCTGTATTTGATCGGAAGGCTGGACTGGCAAGACCAGTTTTGGTGTCACATAGAGCTATACAGAGCTCTGTAAGACTACGGCAGAGGTTGTCGGCTTTGCGACGGACCTGGCGATCCGACACTACAGAGCCGTTGATGATGGAGCTAGCAGAATGGAGTGTGCCCTGCGGTCCCGCACTGCCGCTCATCTCTGCCAACGCGAGTGCTTCTGTCGCGGTCGATTCTAGGGTGCGGTACACAGCTGGAGAGACATGCTGCCTAGCTTTGCTGAGAGCGTCCCGCAGCAGAGGGTGTGTCTTGCTGTTGTTAGGTGTATTACTGCCCACTGTCGACTCAGAGGGTGACGGGTTCGATTTGCGCTGCTGGTTTGGTGAAGAGGACACTGTCGTAGCTGAAGTATTGGCTGTTCGTGGACGATCGGCCGAAGCCGAAGCCGAAGCTTGATTCACGATGGCGCCTGATGTCGATGGTATCTTGCCGCCCATCTCGATCTTCCGTATCCTGGACTTCAACTCGTCCAGCTCGTCCCACACAGACGCAGCAGGCCCTGTAGAGCCATGCGACTCGGTACCATCGGCGCGTGAACCAGCCTCAAACGACGTCTCCACTTGGGGCGTCCGTGGCTCGTGTGACAGGTTTGACGGCCTGTAAGGGTATGCTGGGGTGCGACTTGGCGGCGTGTGTTGCACCTCAGGCTGAGATGGTCGTCTGGACGAGTTTGAGAACTGGGCTAGGAAGTCGCGTGGGGAGAGCTCTGCGTCTCTTCGTGATGAGGTGAAGGAGGCTTTGTGGTTGAGATCCCGGGTTCGTATTGCGTCAGGCGCAGGCGAGTTTGGGGATCGCTCGTATCTGGAGGGAGTAGGCAAAAGCGATGACCGACGTATGCCGCTCGACCTGGCTTCCAGGGCAACAGCGGAGGGTATGCGGCTTGTTGTTGTTGGTGTCACTGAGGTCGACTGCACGGGCGAGGGCGACTGCAGCGCAGAGGGGAGCGACTGCCGGTTGTTGACTCGGGCCACTCGTGACTGTTGTAGTTAGCACCAGGGTCTTGCATAGGATACAGCTTGTGAAGAGACAAAAGGCATGGAGGAGACGGCATATTGCGCATGGAGGCAGTGAACGCGTGTAGGTACGGATGGCGTACAAGCAGCAGGTGCATCCGCCGGATACAGCGTTCTCTTGCTGAACTCTATGCGCTCGTACATGTTGTCTGCGCGGACTGGGGCGCTCACCTTCAATCGATCGACGCGCGCTGCTGCGGACTCTGCTGGGCGCTGGGGCTTGGGCGCGCTGTCTGCGGCAATGTTCAGAAACAGGTCCTCCTTATCTCCATCTGCTCCTGGAGTTGCAGGCGCAGGCGCACCTCTCCCGCTATGCGCCGCGTGGTAGTCTTCCATTCGGCTGCGGGGGCCAGAGTCGTATTCGGACGACTCGTCGGTTGAGCTGGCCATGCGTCGCGGTGGGGGCGGCCTCGAACTGCTGGTAGAGGCTCTTCGGGGCGGGCGGGGTCTGGGGAGATTCCCAGTGCCAGGGTCTGCTGCGCTTGTTTGTTGTGGTGGTGGTCGCGGGGCTTCACTAGAGGTCCCCAGCTCGTCCTCCCCGCGTCGTCTGCTGCTCGAGTGGTGGGAGCTAGTGGGGGAAACCAGGCCTGAGTGGATGAATTGTTGCTGCTGCGCATAGGCAAAGTCGGCGGGGTTTTGCGAACTTCGACTGCGTGTAACCAAGGTGACAGGAGGGCCGCGCGAATTATCTATGCCATGGCCACTATGCGAGGCTGGGGGTCGTCGGGCGGAGGTGGTCGAGCTCACAGATGGCAGGCGCAAGAGCGTCGGCGGCTCGGGAGCGGTATTGTTGCGCAGATGCTTGGGCGGCTTGGGCGGCGTCTGCTGGGAAGTCGAATTGCGCCTTTGCGTGGTGTGTTGTGAGGCTCCTCCAGATGATTTCCGAGAATGGGTCGGCATAGCTGCAGGCCTGCGCTGGCACACCAGACAGGGATGACGGACAACGTTTCAGAATACTCAGCCCGTCATGGCTGCTTTTGTGACCCACAGTCCGCGCGCAAGCCGTCGTATATTGCGCATGCTCTCTTCAAAGTTCAGAGGATTGATGCTGCGACGCTGGGGATCCCTAGCATCTTGACCATGGCCCATTCGTTGCTAGGGTGCCGGGCCACTCTGCACGAGATGTCACAGTCCTTTCTGGAACGAATGACGAGCTTCCGAACCGTCTCTTAGCAACGGTATGATGTGCAGCTAACTAGAAATATAGCCTAGCACCTATATCTGCCATCACATGCTCTGCCCTATCTCTGCCATGGACCATGATTGCCAAAGAGTGCTCTGCACAAACACACGAGACGTGGCACCCTGCTCTGATTAGAATTCCTGGTAAGCAAGGCCCTACGTCCACCTGCGCGATTATTATCTTCCCATTGTGGGCATTTATCCTAAAAAGCATGCTGTGTGGACATCTCGTCCGGTGAACGCACACCGCTGCTTGGACCTTAGCAGGACCCCATCTCCAACTTTCCACACTTTTCCCGCAAAAGATAAAGACTGCAGAAATACTGTGCTCAGAGCGACTGTTCCTGCATTCGCCATCCTGGTCAATGGCGCTATAAGCGAGTTGGGACGGGGACTTTGATCCATGTCAGTCACAAGTAAGAATCGCCGTAGCTTGAGTCGTGAAAATGAAAGCGGCATCAGCGGGAGAACCTTCCCAGGACACTGCAATTTCGCGACCCAAGACAGAGTTTAGCTCGCTTATCGTGTACACAAAATCGATAAACGGTAGGTTCAACGTATTTGCGCACATGCTAGTGCCAGTTGCGCCTCGTTCACTGGTTGTGGCGTTGTGGCGTCTCTTCACGTGATCTCGGCGGTGGCTGAATCAGAACGCCGAAAGTCTGATGAAATAATCTTGTCCATCGACCACCACCACAACCAAACACGGATCACGATATCCAACATTCATCGCCTCGCAGACCGTTCTAGCGAGTACATCGACCATGTCTGTCGCAGCACTATCCAAGTCGCTGCCGAAGCCGCAGTACTCTGGCGAAGAGGAGGAGCTCACCAACAGCACGCGCGTATTGACCGCAGAGCAATACGAAGCGCAAGTCGTAGCGAAGAAGGGTCCGCCGCCCTACGGCCAGAGGCAGCACTGGAGACCCCGCGCGCCTGAAGGTAAGGCTTGGACAGATGAGATGCACGCGAAACATGCACTGACTCTATATCTAGACTTTGGCGATGGAGGCGCGTTCCCCGAAGTACTAGTCGCGCAATACCCACTGGACATGGGAAAGAAGGGCACACCATCCACATCGAATGCTCTTGTAAGAAGGGTCGACGGCGAGGGCAAGACCAAATACGATGAGATTGCGCGACGCGGACACGGCGATTCAAGGATTGTACAAGCAAGCTTCAAGGACCTTATCCCCTTGCGCCAACAGGCAGACGCCGGCGAGCTGGACTTGTCGCGTCCCTCCGCCGACGTTGTCCAAGCGACCAAGGAGAAGACTGAGCAGGCATTGATGGCACTAGTTCAAGGGCAGACAGCCGCACAAAAGCCAAAGAACGTACAAGGACGAAAGAATGACGAGCCCACGTTCGTTCGTTATACGCCCACTGCGCAGCACGGCCAGGCGCAAGGCCAAACGCGCATTATCAAGATCCAGCAAAGACAAATCGACCCCATGGAACCACCCAAATTCAAGCACAAGCGAATCCCCCGCGGACCGCCATCGCCTCCTCCACCCGTCCTCCACTCGCCGCCTCGAAAGCTGACTGCCGAAGACCAAGAGCTATGGAAGATTCCACCCCCGATCAGTAACTGGAAGAACCCCAAGGGTTATACTGTACCACTAGACAAACGTCTGGCAGCCGATGGTCGGGGTCTCCAAGATATCACGATCAACGACAAGTTCGCTCAATTTGGCGAAGCGTTGCAGGCTGCAGACAGGCATGCACGAGAGGAGGTCAAACAGCGTGCTATTATGCAGCAAAAACTAGCAGAGAAGGCGAAACTAAAGGAGGAAGAGCGCCTACGGGACCTTGCGAAACAGGCACGAGCAGAGCGTGCCAACGCCTCCCGACGACGATCACAAAGCGATTCGGACACAGATTCAGAGGAGGAGGCAGTGCGGAAGCGAATGAATGATCGTAAAGAGCGGCGCGAGGACTTCCAGCGCGAACTTCGTCAGTCAAAGATGGGTACTGAGCGCAAGATCCAGATGCTCGCCCGGGAGCAGAATCGTGACATCTCTGAGAAGGTTGCACTTGGTCTGGCAAAACCGACGCAGAGCGGAGAGTCGATGTACGACTCGCGACTGTTCAACCAATCCAGCGGATTCAACGCTGGTTTCAACGAGGACAACCATTACGACAAGCCTCTCTTTGCGGCTCAGGATGCCATTAGCAGCATCTACCGCCCTAGTGTACAACAGGATGACGGGGAGGATGAAGGACAGACATACGATAGGATCACAAAGACAAACAAGTTCGAAGTCCTCGGAAAGGCCAAGGAGGGTTTCAAGGGTGCCGATCTGCAAGAAGCCCGGGACGGACCTGTGGAATTTGAGAAGGATACTGATGACCCATTCAACATCAACCAGATGATTGATGAGGTTCGTGGAGAAAAAGATGAAAAGGGTGAAAAAGGTGAGAAGACAGGCGAGAAACGTTACGGCATCCAAGAGCCTGAGGGCAGGTCAGCCAAGCGTGCCAGGGTCGACGATGACAGCGACTGAGCGTCTTGTCTTGTTGTCGGAACCTGAAAATTGGCGTTGGATTTCTTCTGCATAGTTTAACTTGCCCTTGCGATATTGTAGCATTTACAGCGATCAAGGTCACGAATCGACCAATTCAATTCCTTCACCAGAAAACTATGATATGCACGAGCATTCTTTTGTGCCCATTGCCCTGATAGACATGCGGCGTAGCCAGCACATCCGCCAACAACTGTTGATTGCTTCGTACGTGCTCATCACCGATCTTACATAGCATCTTTCCCTATTGGTCGGCTCAGGGATCCCAGTATCGGATGGCGCACCCTTCGTCGGGTTGCTTCCACCGACATCAGCTTCCGTTCGTGCCATTTACACCCTTCGCTCCACAGCCCCGCCATCTCACGTCGCGAAAGCGTAAGCCAGCAATAGACCCTGAAGTTATGCGCACCTGGCTTGTACTGGTGTGTTCAAATTCGCCGATATGCTGCCGGATGCCGGGTTTTGATTGTATTGCTAACGTCCTTTCGTGATTGCTGGAATACGAACTATTCTCATTGTAAAGTGTATATAAGATCCAGTCGCAATCGTGTTGCGTAGAAGGAGGGAAATCCTTGTTGCTTCAAAGACAGAACCGCAACGTTCACAACCTATACCACGGAGATACGTCATGTCTACAGGAACACCAGCCTCTCAAGCTCAACACCCGTCTGCAGTATCGGATAGCAAGGAACACAAGTTCAATCCGAACTTCACACAAGCGGTCATCAATGCGACGGGACCAAAGGCTACACCAAGAGTCAGGCAACTTACAGCAGGATTGATACGGCATCTTCATGATTTTGCGAGGGAGAATGAGCTCACCGTCGATGAGTGGATGACAGGAGTCGAGCTGGTACGTTGGAAAGCCTTCTGTGCTTAAGGCTCTGAGAAATAGGATGCTTGGCATGCTAAACAATGTTCAGATGAATGCAGCAGGTCGCATGTCAGACTCCAAACGCAATGAAGGCCAATTGCTGTGCGATATTCTCGGCCTCGAGTCTCTCGTCGACGAAATTACCTATAAGCTTGCTTCCACCGCCGCTGACGAACCCACATCAACCGCTATCCTAGGCCCCTTCTATCGGCAGAACGCTCCGAAGCTGCCTATGGGCTCCTGTATCGTGTCCAAGGAGATAAATGAGCAAGGTGACCGGACATTTATGCATGGCACCGTCACAGACTTCAAGACAGGTCAGCCTATCGAGGGCGCGGTGGTGGACGTATGGCATACGGCACCGAACGGACTGTACGAACAACAGGATCCAGACCAGCCAGAGATGAATCTCAGAGGCAGATTCACAACAGGCAAGGATGGGAAGTATAGCTTCTATTGTTTGAGGCCGGTGCCCTATCCCATACCTTTTGATGGCCCTGCAGGCGAGGTCTTGAAGGCGTTGGATAGACACCCATTCAGACCGGCTCATATACACTTTCTGGTATGTCAACTTCCATAGTAGCAGCCTGCGACCTGTTATTCTAACGTATCTTAGCTTACTGCACCCGGTTACAAACCTATTGTTACCCAAATCTTCGACCGAACGAGCAAGTACATCGACGACGACGCTGTCTTTGCAGTCAAAGACTCTCTTCTTGTAGATTTCAAACCTTTCGAGGGAGATCCGCAAGCGGACTTTGAGCTGCCATATGATTTCAAGATGGCAAGCTTCGAGGATGCTAAGAAGCACTCGGTTGCAGGGACGACAGAAGAAAGCGCGTAATTGTCAAAGACCTAAACCCAAATCTAGAAACTCTTCAACTACTCCTAAGATTTTGTTCCCAAAGCTCTGATTATTTTGCTCTCCAATACCGCAGCCACCTGTTTCCGCTATCATTCCGATGTTAGGCCGATCCCCCGCATTGTAGCTAACCGTCTCCAACCGAACCGCGGTTGTCATACAACGCCTTACACGCGTCGCACGCCCTAGACAGAGGCTAACATCATGTGAATCTTATGATGTTTAGCGTCCATCTTCTGCATTATCCTTGAACTTTCTCTAAACCTTGCTTACTTTACAGGTTGATATCATTCAGAATCCTGGCAGAAGCACACAGTAAGCTTATCGCTACTACGCCTTGCAGGGATCACGGCATATTAGAACAACACAACTAACAGATCCAGATAGTAACGACCAATACCACTTTTAAATACTCTCACAAAACCTGCAACAGTTACAAGGAGAAAGAGTTAGGAGATAGCTCATCATGGCAGGCCATGGCAAGATCACCCTCGGACGCTACATGTGGGAACGCATCCACCAAGTTGGCGTCGACACAATATTCGGAGTACCCGGCGATTTCAATCTCCAGTTCCTCGATTCCATCTACCTCACCCCAGGCCTATCTTTCGTTACTAATCAAAACGAGCTGAATGCAGCTTACGCCGCCGATGGATACGCTCGTATCAAGAACACGCCCGGATGTCTCGTGACCACACACGGTGTCGGTGAACTATCGGCTCTGAACGGCATCGCAGGTAGCATGAGTGAGCATGTCAAAGTCGTCCATGTCGTTGGCCAGACTACACGGGCGATGCAGAAAGGCAATATGATGATCCATCACAGCATCGGCAATAAGCCAAATCATCAAATGTACAACAAGGCTAGCGAGGGGCTGAGATTTGCTGCTGCAGAACTCTGGGATGTCGCAGATGCTCCGAAAGAGATTGACAGGGTGCTGAGGGAGTGTGTTATCAAGAGTGGGCCGGTGTATATTTTCATGCCACTGGATTTGAGTGCTGAGATGGTGGATGCTGCGCTGTTGGAAACACCGATCAATCTTGAGCCGCACGTTGACGAGAAGACACAGGATGAAGCGGTTAAGGCTATCACGGATGCAGTTACGCAAGCCAAATATCCGACAATACTAGTAGATGCTCTCGTCCAACGCTTCAATGCTGCCCAGGAGACTGCGCAGCTAGTCCGCAAACTCAATGTTCCTTTTTTCTCGGCGACCATGGGTAAAGGCGTTGTCGACGAGACAGAAGAGAACTTTGTGGGGGTCTGGAATGGCGAAGTCAGTTCTCCGGGCGTCAAAGAAGCAGCGAAACAAGCAGACTTGGTGGTTACCCTAGGGTACATACCTGCTGATACGAACTCGGCTGGGTTCTCAAGACAGTTGGATGAGAGTAGTACGATTCACATCAATCCGCACGACGTTATCGTAAGTATCCAGCACAACACGTCTGACGCTAGTTACTGACAGACACCCAGGTCAAGGGCAAGTCCTACCCTAACACGGCCATAAAGTCCCTCCTTGCAGCTCTTACTGCCGCCCTACCATCAACACCGCAGCATAAAATTCCAAACCCACAGCTTCCACCACCCCGCACACCACTCGACGCAAAGTCAGCCCATCTAACCCAATCCCAACTCTGGCCCGCCATCCAATCCTTCATCCGTCCCGGCGACGCTATAGTCAGCGAAACTGGAACTTCCAACTTCGGCATCTGCGATATTACGTTCCCCGCAGATATCAGACTAGTCACACAGATTTACTACGGTAGTATCGGCTTCGCTACTGCAGCTACGCTGGGCGTAGGAATTGCGCGAAGAGAGGTAGAAAGCAAAGCTAAGAGTCAACCGGCCGGAAGAGAAGGAGAAGGACGGACGATTTTGATAACAGGAGATGGAAGTATGGCTCTGACGATCCAGGAAATTGGTACTATGATTAAGGCGAAGTGTAAGACTATCGTATTTGTCATTAATAATGATGGATATACAGTTGAGAGGTTGATTTGGGGCGCTCAACAAGGTCAGACTTTTCTTTCCTCTCCCCTATCTACCATTCGTTTTTCGGCTCTACACAGAGAATAGTAGATCCAACATCAACTGACATCCTTGACAGCATACAACGACATTGTTCCCCACAACTACTCTCACCTCCTCCCTCTGTACCGCCATCCGGACCCGCAATCCTCTTACCATCGCGCAACTACTCAGTCAGAGTTAGCAGCCATCTTAGAGAAACCACAACTCAAGCAACCGCAGAACCTGCAACTTGTGGAACTGGTAGTCGATAAGATGGATACGAGTTGGAAGTTGGGTACAGCGCTGGCGTGGAGAAGCGAGGAACACAAGGAGTATCTTACTAGAGAGGGCTTTGTAGATACGTATGGCGGATGGGGGCTGGATGGCAAAGCTGGAGGGAGTGTGAAATGGAGTTGAGAAGGGAAAAGGGGTTACGTAGCATTCTTATTCAAGAATTGTCTTCATCTCTAGCTTGAGGTTGTTCGCGAATAGATAGCATAGATCGACAATGAAGTAGCTCTTACCTCCCATTCGAACTTCACAGATCCTGATTACCATCTCGTTCACCTCTTTCCATTCTCTGTCGATCTTCCTCTGTTGTTTCCTTGTTCTAAGCAAACACCCCAAGTAAACAGAACCACACAACAATAAGCTCGTAAATCATCACAGGCTGCTTCTCCCAACTATACATGACTGCGGCAAAGCCCAATCTCATCGGGATCGTAGAAGCCATCATGCGACGGTTGCCTTGGAGGGTGAAGATGAGTTGGTACCAGCCGACTGCTATTCCACCCAGACCTTTGTCACAATGTTAGCCTGAGCTTGAAGTATGATGGATGGGTATCTGCGAATTTATGCGGGTATTCGAGGCGGGAAACGAATATTGGAAATCCTGACTTACCAATCGATTGCAAGGTCTTGTCTGGGCCTTCTACACCAGTTATGGCAGCGTATTCCCCGGGGTTGACGAAGGGGTAGATGCCGAAGACTATGTTGACGAACGCATGTAAGATGAGAAGGAGACGAGCCATGCGCGAGATGGGTGACATTCTGATGGATGGAAGCACGGTGAGACCTGCTGCGATGTACAAGGAGATATCGCTATGTTGTTCGTTAGTTCATTCGAGTTGCAGGAAGACATTGATGGAGCTTCCAAGACTAAGCCAACCCCGCTATGGTAAGGCGTGCCATGTTTAGCGCCCACGTGGGCGCGTGTCTCTTCCGGCTCACGAAGTTTGAAGTTTGTCTTTCGATTGATCTCGACAGTCGCTTGTAACTCAATATTGAGCCATAAGTGTGATACTATATAGCTCCCAGCACGACAGTGTCCTCTACGCATCTTCGAACGAAATTTACACCCAAGGAGGATTATACAAAAAACTGTATTTGCACTCTGACAACTTCTGCTACATATGCTCAACATCTTCCTCATCTCATCTTCTTTTACTTGGTGTGTTTCTCGTTTGTGAGTATGAATCTGTGTCGTTGCTTACCCTCTGCGAACTCCACAATGACGCGGCTTGCCTTTTTCATCGTGATGAGCTTCAATCGAGGCTTAACACCGATCTGCAATAAACTGTAGCGTTTCCTCGATCTCCCTAGGAGAGCCTATGCAAGAGCCTGAGATGTGCACCGTTTTCACGATGATAGCAAAAGCTGGGAAGCCGGGCAGCGGATCCTCGGGATCGCAACTATAGAACGAGGTATTGGCTGCAATTAACCATCCTGTTTCTGGACATTTAGGCCGTTTTTTTTAAGAGTAACCCGAGTGGTGTCGGACATGATTGTTATCGGGTGCGGTTAGACATCGGATGAGTATCGGAATTAAGGTCTGCAGCCTTACATAGGTTTTGATCGTATGGTACGGGCGTCAAACACCGTACCCAAGGTTCCCGGGATTGCCCGTCCCAGCCCACCCATTAAGATCATAAAACCACTCGGGGCTCCTTCCGAAATGGAAGCCATTCCCTATGTCCATAGGCTGTCCTTGCATATAGGCATTAATGTCAACATCCACACCCATGTTCATATCTCCTAGATCGGCGTCCAGCATATTCATTCCCTCTATCGTGCCGTCGAAAGAAGGGAAGGCTGCAACATTGCTGAAGCCGCTCTGGACGTCAGTCCCAGTAGGAAGATGCTTCCCAGTGATGTCATCAGCGCCTTCGCCACGGCCGTGTTCTCTTCCATTGAAACATCCGCTCGAAAGACCTAGATCAATCTCTTCGCCGTGCTCTTCTCGATATACTTCAGCCAGTATCCGACTCGTTTCGCTGGTAGAAGTTTTTGCTGCTTCAAGGACAGCTGCGTCGGGGTCGTTGCCAGATATTAAAGCGTCGATGCGTGCTAGGGCACAATTTATGAAAACGACACCCTTTGCGTTCGTTTCGCCATTATGAATCCGGGCTATCCCTAAGCGGCGTGATGATTCCAGGACTTCACGTAGAGGCTGATACTGTGCCGGTAATGATGACAACCCTGTGGAGGAAGATGTTGGTGTTCGTGCGGAAACCATGGGAGCAAAGAGCGCTGCATCTTCTAGTCTCTCATTGATTTGCGAAGTAAGCTCGTAATATACGGTTGACATGCCGTAGAGGAAGAATGACTTAAAGAAGCCGACACATCGATGTGTCATACGTGTCCAATCGTCTTCTTCATCAGGCGCGTTGTCCGTCGCCGGCGCGTAGATTGCTAACGAGGTGTCCAAACATATCTTTCTTGAGTAATGATAGCGTGGGTTTCTGAATGCTTTTGAGAAGTATGGGCGGTGAAGACAGAGGACGAAGCGTCGGACTAGGGTGTCGCACATTTTTATCTGGAAAGGCGTGATGTTGTGTCCCGCAGCTAATGCGGCTTTGAAGAATATCATCCCCTTGCGACAGGCGCTGGTTAGCTCGCTGCCGACGCGCAGTACGTCATCGTACGATAGATCAAAGCGTAGATTGTTGATCAGCTTGATGATCTCTAACCTTACAGGAAGAGTCCGTGTAAAACCAATTTGGATGCTACTGTCGGTGAAAACAGTTTCTGGTTTCGCATCCAAAGGCGCCTCAATGCCTTCACCCATGTCTTCATCGTTGATGTTAGCCGGCGGCTTAGTATCGTAGTCGTTGATAGAGACCATGGGTGGCATGCCCATATCCAGGCTACTTTGCGCAGTAATCTCCAAGACGGTTGCCCAGAGCCTGCGTCGCATCTCACCATGATAGACGCTGATTTTGGGGAAATGAGATGGATCGCGATGCAAACCAAGATGCATGGCCGTTCGTAACAGCGTGCCTGCAGGTATCCAGATGTGGTCGCCATCGACATTACAAACTTGGCGTGCGATTAGAATAAGAATCTGTATTTGCAATCCTATCATGTTGAGACGCGACTTCGCATGAGGAGCACTTTGCCACTCTGCTGCAGCCTGGATCCATTTCACGGCCGAGACGCGGAGCTTGGCTTGCTCTGGTCCAGTGTAGAATGGCACGCCAATTGCGCATACCAGTAGAAACTTATGAACGATGGAAGGCTTTGCAGGCATAGTGCCTAGCCAATAGGCGTCGTATATCTTCTTGAAAGAAGGAACGTGCAAGACACGAAAGACGCCCTCGAATGTGCGCAGGTAACAGTCAACAAGCGCATCGCTGATCTCCCTGGGTGGAATGCATGCCTGCAATTCTGGTGAAATTGAAGGCTGTGACATGCGCGAGGCCTTGATGATGCGAGCCATTCGTTTCACTTCTGAGACGGTAGCATACAGTTCGGTCGACTTGTTCCTAGGCGTCAAAATTAGATGGCTTCTCTTTCAAGTAAATCTTACGCGCAATCACATACACCTCTTTCCTATTTGTGTTTTCGTTGATCGTAGTATTCGCAGCACCAAGAGCATCGTACTGGTTGGCGTACGTTAGTGAAGTCCGGCGCAAGTATAAATGTAGAAAAATCTCAGGCAAGGCTCACTCACAGGGTCTATAGCGTTGATCCAATGACTCTGACCGTAAAACTTCGACTTTACAAACTGACCGCTTGTGGCATCTGAGCTTTCCTGTCTCGGCAATGTACCACTTCTCGCTTGCTCATTCAAAGTAGCACTCGCCAGCTGCTCTTCCAAGCCGTGGATCCGATCCAACAAGCTACTGATGACGGAGGCTTGTGTAGTATCTGGGTGTGAGTTCAAGTTGAAAGGCGGTCTATCGGCAGGCAAAGGCTTCAGCTTGCCACCACGTTCTCCGAGAAGCCCAGGTGCCACGTAGCGATTGATCATCGCGTCAAAGTTATTGGACGGTGTGGGCGGCTGGGGAGAAGACCGAGCCGGATGTCCTTGGTCCTGGTCGTTGCTGTGGCCTGTCGAGGTATCATCTTCGGGTGACCTTTCGCTCCTTTCTGACCGAATTCCCGGGCGCGTAGGTCTAAAAGTGCAGGTTGCCGATTTGATTCTGGTGCATGCTCCACAAGGCTTCTCTCGATCGCATTTTACCTTGCGCATACGACACTCGACGCAAGATAGTGCGGGCCTCCGACGACGTTTTGCTGGTCCGTTGCCATCGGTGTCTGCACATTGAATACTTGGTTGCTCAACCATATTGAACGGAAGATACAAGCAATGTAATCGTCACTGAGTCCGCTGCGTAGTGTCAGTAGTATGCGATGTTTCCAGATTCTGGAACTGTTGTAGGTAGCTGAATGAGTGATGGCCGGTCTTTTGTCAAGCGCGGGTCGGTGATTTCGGTGATCTCGCCACGAGGCTTCCGCGGCATATCCGCCAGCCTTTCTATATCTCACTATGACAGCATAGCCACACTGCGAGGCATCGCACATTGCACCTCATACAAGCTCGAATCATCAGACTTGCGCGTGTCGTCTGTCAGGTAGAACGATGGTGTATTGATGGAGGCCTCGCAACATGAAACGGTTTTGGGTGGGTGTCGGCCTCGGGCTGGAGCCGGTCACCCACACGGAGGTCGATGGCAGCTGTGCGCACATGCAGCCTCTCTACCCTCGACGTCCAGCTCCAACACGAACCTACTTTTGGACGTCCATTAGATGCAGATGTCAGACATCCTGTACGCGTCCATAATGGAATTCTCAACGTCGTCCAAGGCATCACAAGCGCCAATTGCTGCGGTGACTTCGATCGCATTGTGGCCACCGTTAGTGGAAGCTGCCGCATATCTATCAACGATGGCTGGAAAACAGAGCTGGTCAACAACACCAGCGTGCCAACCACCGCCTCCCATACCTTGGAAGCGTCCATTCCAGTCTTCCGGCAGCCATACTTAAAGATTGGCCGTATCGTTCTGACCAGGACGGTTACAGGTCATCTCTACACGACGGTAGGAGATGTTATAAGGTGAGAAACCAAGAAGCGGCACAAGTTGTTCAACTGGGATCGGCGAGCTTGCTAGTGTCCGTTACGTCTTGAGCTTTGCCGTAGAGTTTGTACCCGTAGTGCCGTGAAGATAGGGCTGTTGGAGGCTCGAACAAGCCGATGCGCCTGTTGCGGGTGCCTTCAGAAGCTGAGATCAAGTCCAATAGGTTACGGCCAGGCAATTGAACTTGACATACCTGAAGCTAAATGCATCGTATAGATGAGAGGATAGAGCCAGTGCTAGAGATGCGTTTGGTGCTCGACGCAAGGGTTGATTCGCTCTTATATGCACACAGCCCTAGGTGATGGCTGCGAGAACATCGTTTATATGACAATATGTTCAAGGGGGGTCGCAAAAGGCTTCGGGTCTGTAATGCCATATCTTCTTCTCTTAGGTTGTATTATCGACGTGGCAGAGACCATTGTACATCAAGGCGGACAAGCGAACGAGTCAACAGATAACCAGCGAGTGGCAATGCAGAGAGCTATTTGCTTCTTTTGTCGAGTTCAGTTACGCGGCATATTGGCTAGTACCCTTGCATCTGGATTGAGTACGTCTACTTCGCTAGTGTCGGCACGGAACATGGAGTTCTTCGGTTCCGCTGAACGAGTAAACGAGTACCCTCAGCCACTTGATCGGCAAACTTAGCGTCACTCTACCAAATTAAGCTTCTGGCGCAATCAACTCTGCCCCCGTCGTACATCTCAAGGTCTAAATCATGCTGGTGCACTCACAAACGACCTCAAGCCCTGCATGTTTACAAACGCAACTTCATCCATTGATAGAGGTGCATCATGCGCGAACCTCGAGAGCCCGCCCGAAAGCCAATAAAGCGATACCATAGGAAGTCCAGGGCTGGATGCGACACGTGCAAGCGACGGCGTGTCAAATGTGACGAAGCTACACCAACATGTGGAGCGTGTGCTCAACGACAAGATCGATGCATCTACCAAAACCCAACTGTTGCGACTACTGGATCTAGGAATTTGGCCAAGACATCCTCAACCACAGCAAGGTCATCATCAGCATCATCCACATCATCCTCCTCCTCTTCATCATCATCATCGCCTCCGTCGATCACATCCCCATTGTGTCCACTGCACAATACATACCGTGGCTCTTCCTTACGACTGGTCACTTACAATGCCACCCGGATGAGAGAAATGCAACTCATGCACCAATGGTCCACAGTCACATATCGTACTTCTGGTCCTCGCAACATGGAGCTCTTTCGCGACTACACAGTTGAGCAAGCTCTGCAACACACTTATCTAATGGATATCGTTCTCGCATTTACGTCCCTGCACAGCGCGAGCAATGCATCAGAGGCCAGCGCTGTACACGAGCATGTCGCCGCCGCCCTCCACTACCAAAATCGAAGTATAACCGAGTTCAACGAAACACAGTCGCTCGTCAAGATATCGGAAGAGAGCTTCGATCCTGTTTGCCTCATGACTTCTCTCCACACAGTGGCCACACTGGTTGCAGCTCTGACACCTGCAACTCCGGGCGAGCAGTTGGAACCAATAGTCGAAATAGTAAAGCGTGTCAGGACGTACGCGCTATGCTTGATGGACATGGTTAAAGGGCATCGCGTCTGGGCTGAAAAAAGTGAGCTTAAACGAATTACCGACAGCCCTACTGTACTACGAATCGAGGAAGGCCATTCGTTCTCGGCGGACCAGATGCGGGAGTTGACTGATGCTATACTGGCGAATATCGATCTTGACGATAGTGAGACCCCATTCTTCCGTACTACACTAGAGCAACTGGAGAAGTCATACGCTAATAACAATGGGCGTTCGGTCATCTCTTGGTTGGTGTTGGTGGAGCCTATTTTCTTTCAGAAAGCTGAATTGGGAGAAACTGCAGCTTTGGTAATATTGGCATGCTGGGGTACACTCAGTGTTATTCTGGAGGATATATGGTGGTCAAAGTATGCTGGCCGGAGAATTGTGGAGGAACTTTCTTCCCAGCTCAATGGCTGTGATAGCCGCTGGAATGGAATCATGCAATGGTGTTACAAGCAAGCAAGAATACATGGGTTGTAGATACGACGACATAGAATATCATAGGCTAGAAGGCGTTTAATGGATAAATAATCGCGGCTTCTTCTCACTTGGTATCTCATGAAGCACACATACATGAAAACGAGAATGAGATAGTTTGATACATTCTCGTTTATTCGTTCCTGTTGACCTATTGTCTCCCAGTTCAGCCTCAGGGGCATACAGCCTTGGCATTCCCTACCACCATTACAATTTTGTTTCACACGCTAATCTACTCAGCCACCCATGGCTTGAATACACTCATACTCTGGTCCTGTCTAAGCCTCAAAATCTGCGCATAATTCTCGTTCTTTCGTATAGTCCTTGGCTCGAAATGTATATATACCAATCTGCTCCTTACAGATAATATAGCAGACACTAGATGCATCAGTTTCACGCTCCCCACCCGCAACCCTAGATCCTCCACGAGCAACTTCTATTCCTCATCGAACAACTTACCGGCTTTCCTTCACAGTATTTCTTACATACTCCCCTAAACCTCAAGCATTATCTACGACTACAATGGTAGACCACGAATCATCTCTCTATCCATACTCCCCTTCAAAGCCCGCGGCCATTTTCAGCATGGTGATTTTTTTAATCCTACTTCTGATACATTTTGTAAAATTGTCCAAGACCAAGACGTGGTTCGCTGTGCCCCTCGTCATTGGCGCCGTCTGTAAGTTGCTCCTCCTTTTGCAATAGCCCAGAGGAGAATGCACAGTCTATTGTCAGCAATTACAAGAACTTGACTGACACCTCCCAAGTTGAGTCTTTAGGCTACGCAGCCCGTGCATACGGCCACTCGCATCCCTCCTCAAAGAACGCGTACATCGTCCAAACCATGCTCATCCTACTCGCACCCATACTCTTTGCAGCAACAATCTACATGTTCATGGGCCGCCTCGTGCTCGCATCTGGACACACCAAAGCCTCCATCATCCGGCCGACGTGGCTGACAAAGATCTTTCTCGGTGGCGATATATTGTGTTTCCTGGTGCAAGCGGCAGGCGCTAGTTTTCTGGTGAAGACTGATGCTTCGCAGTCGACAAAGAATCTGGGCAAGTACATCATACTTGCTGGTTTGGTCATACAACTCATCGTGTTTGGGTTCTTCTTGGTTGTTGCCGCTATTTTCCACCTGAGAGCCGGGAAGGCTGAGAGGTTGGAAATTGGAACAGTTAAGATGTTCAACTGGCAGAAGTACATGGTCACGCTGTACATTGTTAGTGGTTTGGTAACAGTACGAAACATATTCCGCGTTGCTGAGTACGTCACGGGTGGTGAGTGTATTCCTTGCCTATCTGTTAATTTCAACTGACCGAAAGCAGACCAGGGATATCTCTTGACACACGAATGGCCGATATACATCTTCGATGCACTGCTCATGGCTGCTGCACTCGCGAGTTGCACGTCCTGGTACGTTGGTGACATCGTACAGAAAGCCTTCAATGGCGATGAAGAAGATAGCGGTGTGACAGCGATTGCCATGTTTGCTCTCAACATAGCAACCGCGATGGGTAAAAACACCCCTCTGATTCAGACAACCACCTCCCGAAAACCCGAGTAGATATGTCTCGATAATCTACACTTAGTCATACAAAAATGCTAGGACGTGTAGCCTAATGGTAAGGCACTCGCACCCAATAGCCACCAATCGGACATGCTGTGTGAACTTGCCACCAGCACCGGTTCTGCGATCTACCGAGGTCGACGTGTGAGCACAGGAGTAACGAACTACAAACACCTGTGTGGGTCATGTGAGGGATCCATGTTCAAATCATGGCATGTCCAATCTCTTTTCTCTTTTTTCTCTACCTTTTCCTTTTTGGTTGATCGAAGGGAACGTGCATGCGTTGTTTACGGGAATGTGCGTGCTGGGTGCTATAGACTGGGGGTTATATAGAATGTCACTGGTATTTGTAAGTTCATGATCGTGGTATTGAGGTACGTACTTCATTGGATACGATGCTATCGTCAACTCCATCTAGCATATCCGGAGACGTCAAGTCTACCAACCTAAATCATACATCCTCATCTACATCCATCTCAACACCATCAACACCTTGCTAAATGCCACAACCGCTACTCATACACCCTATCTATCACTATCTACATATCCTTTGTCAAATCGTAAATCTTCTGAATCTCCTTAAGCTGCCCCTCATGGTCAAACTTGAGATCCTTCAGCAGTCCATCCTCGAATCCAAATACCCAGCCATGCACAACTGGGAACTCATTCTCCGCCCAACACTGCTGCACAGCCGCCGTCTTGATAACATTTCGGCACTGCTCATACACATTGAGCTCAACAAGCTTGTTGTACTTGTCGTCCTCGGAGCCACCATTGGCGACGACGTCGTCGAGCTCCTTTTGGTGCAACCGGTAGACATCACGGATGTTTCGCAGCCATGGGTTCAGCAGACCCATGTCCTTTGGTGTCATGGCAGCCTTGACACCGCCGCAGCCGTAGTGGCCGCAGACGACAATGTGCTTGACCTTGAGGTGGCGCACGGCGTAGTTTACGACGGACATGACGTTTAGGTCGATGTTGTTGACGAGGTTGGCGATGTTACGGTGGATGAACATCTCGCCTGGCTCAAGACCGGTGATGGCTTCGGCGGGGATGCGGGAGTCAGAGCAGCCTGTAGGTGATGGATTAGCAACTACGTCTATGATGGATTGAGTCATTCCAGTATAGCCGTGTAGAACTCACCAATCCACAGATACTCGGGGGCCTGTCCGGCAGTCAGGTTGCTGAAGAAGGAGGGGTTCCTCTTCCTCATCTCATCGGCCCATTTCTTGTTGTTCTCAAAGATACGGTCATGACTCTGCTGGAGGTACTTGCGCACTTCCTTGGGCTCTTCCTTTCCAGTCATTCTGGGCCACGAAAAGTGTCTTTTGGCGCTAATTGGTTGTTGTGCTGTGGCTGTTTGCAAAAGCGGTGATGCTGCTGGTCCAGTAGAGCAGAATCGCAACGAAGTCCGGTTAAGTGAAAGAGAAGTACGCTGCAGCGGCGTTGAGCTTGATAAGAGTCGAGCTGCGGGAGCGAAGGAGAGCTGCCCCGCTGCGACTAGCTCTCGGAGAGCGTGGGGTAACCGGTGCGGCATGACAGGACAACAAGAAAAAAAAGATGGTGCAAAAGAGGTAAAACGCCAATGACAATGCTGCGGGCAGTTTCGGTTCTAGGAGAGAGGGGACGCGAAACGGATAATGCTCGAATTATTTTGCTTCTCCTGCGCGCCGATTGGGCGCTCTGACGTCAAAGGATTGGCTAAAGGATCAAGGACCCTGGTTGCAGATCAGCGGACGATGGGTCTAGCGGAGACATCTGAGTAAAACATCGAGACTGCAGCCTCATTAATATCTCACCAAAGCCCAAGAATTGTCTGTTGCATTGAGCCTTTTAGGTGCTAAACGGCGGCTGTCGGTCGGACACACAACACAATGCTTCTTGACGACGCCAAGAGGTCCATCATATCGCGCCATGCCGACCATCTATTGAGCACAAGGCCTTGGCCAAAGACGATCTGCCCCTCCGAGATTGCCCGCGCGTTATCAACAGAGGAGCTGCGTACACTAGATGCGTCAGTGTGGAGGGACACCATGGGTCATATACGACAGATAATGTGGGAGAGGAGAGAGGCAGGACAAGTCGAAGTGATGCAGAAGGGCCAAGTGGTGGACGTGGAGAGCTTGGAGGATATCAGAGGACCGATAAGAGTGAGAAACGTAAGAGGATAATACAACATCAGCAAATGCTCTAACTGCTGTTGCGGATTACAACATGTATAGTAATTTCGATGCAATACAGGAAACGATTAGTCGTTCTAACTGGCCCGATATGCTAACCTTGAGAGAACCGCGTCCCCAACAGACTCCAATAAACTCCGATAAACTCCAATATATGCATGCATCCAAACCTTCGTGACATTTCAAATTTCAAGTCTCGGGATGCTTGGCGCCGCTAGCATCAAGACCCTGCCACTTCTCCTCATCCCATCCCATACTGGGATCTGTCGCATTACCCGCTTTGCCTTCCTCGGTAAGATTCTTGATGTCGCTCCAGTACTCGAGCTTCTTGCACTCGTTATCAGCTGCCTCGATGGCCTTGAGTAGGTTATTGATCCTGCGTTCTTCGGCTTCCCCTTCCGGCTTCGAGTCTTTCTTGTGTTGTTCACGGTGGTCTTTGGCGGCTTCGAAGCGGTCCATAAGTGTGGAGAGGAGTTGGCGACGGGAATTCTGGAAGATAAGCATCGACATGATGGACGGTATCTGGGCATGTTAGTTATGTTGGAGGCATAGGGATGCCATATGCATACCTGTCCTGCAAGGTAGTGCAGTTCCTCGCCCCCATCGTCGATGAATTTGTGTATGTAGATTATCTTCTCTCGGTCGATAGCAGCTTTCTTCAATTTCCTCATGAGTGTGGCAATATCCCTGATTTCCTCGTCCAGACTTGTCTGGGCACTGTCTAGCAAGCCGCTGTTGGTACCAAAGGTCGTCGACCTGACCAATGTAGTGCCGATGCTGAAGGTTTCGCCAAACATGCGCTCCTTTGCGTTCTCCTTGGTCTTGGGTGGTAGCCTCTGCTTCACCCGTCTCCGTAGCCAGCGTCGCCGCCGAACGAAGCTGTGGAACCAAGGGTGGTTGCCGTGCCAGGCTGAGCCTTTGAACAGCAGACTGTACTGCCAACCCTCTTCATCGACATCCAGACTCATGTCGACATACCAGCTGTTCCAGTCCCATACCCAACTTGGATCTGGAACTTGTGCATTTGTGATATTGACGGCGGATGGCCTGAACTTGGCATCCTGCCAGGGCGCAGGGTCGATTCGTAGGTTCCACAGCGCCTTGTTCGAGAATAGCGGTATGCCGAATATGAACCAACCGCGCTGGTTCTCATAAAGGATATCGATGTGCGAGTCTGATGAGGTCGATGGCTGTTCAGGTTGTGCAGCCGTAGTAGGCGTGTTGTCGCCGTTGGACGTGTGGTCGACGAGGCTTATCGTTTGGTCCGCCATGCTGCAGAGCGTGGCGTAAGAATCAAGGAAAGTAAGAGGCGAACGCCGTTGCTATCGTAGATACATGAGGTCGTGGTTAGGCAGGCGCGGCACGCTGCACAGGTAGTCGGCAGTCGCTGGAGGGTGGCTGTTAAGGGGCGCGCACAGAAGACTACACACTTGGACGACGCGACCGCAATGCGACAAACTATACAAATAAGATTAATGCTACAATGAGATTACAATTAGTGTGTAGAAGCAAGAACAACGAGTGTGTGTAATGTGGATCCGGCCTGTCATTCATCGTAGAGTCAGCTAGTTTGGCGATCTGGTTCGCACGGCAGCGAAAAGCCCGTGCTTCAGCTGTCTACCATTACGTCACACATGCGCTTGTTAGAAAGACGCCTTCCAAGGTTCCCCTCCCTCGCACAACTCTGCTTTCTTCATCTTCAATTCGCATTTTACATAGCTTGATCATTCTTCAAGTCTAACCAACCAACACCACAAACCCCCCATCCCATCAACAATGTCTCGTCGTTTTGCTACATACGGTGGTGTCGCTGCTCTTGGTGGTGTGACCTACTACCTCTACAATGCTGGAGGTGACCCGAAGCTTGCCGAGAAGAAGGCTGAGCGTAAGTTCTGCAGAGGTCAATTGCCTGGTTTATCAACTAACAGCTGCAGACGATGCTGCGACTGCCGCACGCAAGCTAAGAGGCGACTACCCTGGCCAGGACAAGGAAGCAAAGAAGGCTGGCGAGGAGGGCTACGAGGCAGTCCGCGCCAGCGCACAGCAATACGTATGTTCAATGCGATTCCATCCATGTTACTTGTGGCAGTATACTGACCATGGCTAGGCCGACCAAGCCAAGGCGGAAGCAAAGAAGGCTGAGCAAAAGTTCGATGCCTACAGCGCCGATGCGAAGAAGCAGTATGAAGAGGCAAAGGCCCGCGCCGAGCGTGAGCTACACGCAGCAGGCAAGCAGGTCAACGCTGCTGCCAACAAGTTCGATGCCGTTGTCGAGGACAAGGCCGCGAAGACGTCGTCATGGTTCGGCGGACTGTTTGGTGGAAAGTAAGCTCGAAGTGTACAGGACCAGTAATGTAATGATAATGTAACAAGATGAGCCGAAGCTTGTTGTCGAAAGTCTTGCATGGCATTGGAGTATATAGGCGCAGGGCTTTTTGTCTCAATAAGATATGATACTCACGTTCGCTCTCTTGCAAGTCACGTCTCTGTCGTTAGCGTGCAAAGCTTGGACGGCATCATGACAAGGCGCAAAGTCGTCGTTTGTGGGTGGACGAATTTCACAGAGAGATGTCGAAATGACGAAAGCGTAATGAGTGGTGGAGACATGCCGGATGCGCGGGGCAACGACACGCTCAAGTTTCAATTAAGTGGGGCGAAAACGCGACGCGAACGCGCAGAAGCGTAAAGCGCGTCGGACGTGCCTTCCCTTCCCTGTTTTGCACCCCCCTCGGCTCATAAACACTCCTTTGAACCTCATCCTCACACCCACACGACACATCACTTATCGACATTGTTCCAGATATCTCATCTTTGTATCAATCAGAAATATCGTCAACAACAATGTCGCCTATTGCTCCCGGTCAGCTCCCGGCCGAGCTCGTCAACCTTCTCGCACTACACTCATCATTCCTAACGGCGCTGTCGCTGCATTATGCCCACAATGGCACTTCGACGCCTGCCGATCTTCGAGACCTGATTGCATCGACCACTTTGGTCTGGCGGCAACGCAAGGTCACGTACGATGACATTCGACTCCTCATTGGTATTCTCGACCACGGTCCCTCCGGCAACAACAACCCTTACTACCTATCCGACTATGGCCGCGGCAAAATCTGCATTGAAATCAAGGACAGCAGTCCTATGATGAATGGCATGACACATATGAATGAACAAGGGCTGCAAGAAATGTTCAAGGAAGGATTAGACACGTTGTGGTCGCAATGGTGCACGTCGCAGATGATGATGGCCCGGCCAATTGCGGTGCCCAAGCGCGGACGCGGACGCCCGAAGAAGGCCGACATCAAGCAAGCATGCATGGACACATTCCTCGATGACACCTCCGTGTCCAAGTTCCTCAGCCAGCTTCCTCTCGCCCAAGTCACCACATGCGAATCGCTCACCGCGCTTGCACCAGCACAAGAGAAGGGACGCAAGAGGTTGCGGGAGTTCAAGGAGAGCGTACAGCAAGGTCGTGCGCTGAAGAAGACAAGGTCCACCATCGGAAAGGAGAACGACCTCTCCTTGGGACAGAACCAGCAAGCCCAACCCGCCCAGCCCAAGATTACTGAATTTGCTGCCGTTCGCAAAACCAACCTCCTTGACCGTATTCTCGCCAAGCAGGAGGCTGCAAAGGCTGGCCCCGCAGCACCAACACCCGCTGAGCTTCAGAGAAAAGCAGCTCTCCAGCGCACTCCAGAAGTCATTGGTGTACTTTCTCTACTCTGCGCGAACAGACCCGGATCGCGCGTTTCGTTCTCGACAACCACCCTTTTGCAGGCGATACAGGGCTCTATTCGATCTCCAATCTCAAAGGAAGAGGCGATGAAGTGCGTGGAAGTTTTAGCAAGCGAAGTTGCCCCAGGATACGTCTCGGTCGTCAGTATGGGCAGTATCTCGAGTGTCGTCATCAACCAGATGATGAGACCTACGGATATCAAGAGCAGGCTTATTGCGCTGGGCGCTTGAAGATCTATTTTTTCTGTTCAGATTATTACCCTTTAACCTTTTTGTTGTAAGTTGATGACCTCATTCGGAGTCACTTGGCCAGCGTTTGTTTATTACATCATCTTAGCGAGCGTAGTTTCGTTCTTGCGCTGTACAGTATCTTAGCCCTATAGCATATTCTAATTGCAGAACATACACTTACAATTCCGTTCCTTCATTCTCCTCATTCCGATACGATTCTATCCCGGCGCCAGATACCCAACAACGTCTTGCTATGCGTGGCTTGCCGCGTCTTCTGACAATTGACAGCTGTTACACGTCAGATCTTCACACCTCGCTTCACTCATTAGCACATGTCCGCGTAGTCAACGCGGCTGTCACATATCATCACACAATGGTCTTCATAGCATCGACCTTGCAATGGATGCCTTTTGCCGATGCAGTACACGAAATCACCAACGTCCCAATAACTTGCTGTACTGTGTCAGTGAATAAGCACAAAGGCCACCATAGAATCGAAGACGACCTGGTTTTTGAAACAATGACAGCCAAGCACGAACGACCTGTGACAGGAAACGTTCAGACAAGACCACTTCAGCGAAATGACAGGACTCTAGCATTGACGGAAGGCAGACATTCCATTGTTCTGGAAGAAACTGCCGCGTCGATGAACAACGCGTTCGTCCACGTTTCCGAACATGAATGTTTCCTGCCTGAGGCTGTGGGGGGTCTACATATACCATGCGCGTTCCCGGTAAGCATTTGACAGCTTCACAAGAATTGATCATTATTCAAGAGTGACGAGGAGTATAATACATCAAATCGTTGATCACTCTGGCAGGTCCTACTCTACTACCATACATCAACTTTGCAACCCACATATTAATCGCTTTACCAACCTCGGCGTCATAATCACTATTGCCAACCAGCCATCATGAAGCCCGCAACCGTCCTCTTGGCCATTTCAACCATCCTCTTCTCCACCACAGGCGCACAAGTGCACCCACACATTCACAAACGTTGCGCTGCCAACAGCACTGTCTCAGCCTCCGCTTCAGCAGCCCTACTACTAACAACACTCTCCACATCCTTCATGCTCGCTCCAACACCATCAGCTTTACCAACCACCCTCGCAACCTCGATCGGCTCGGCATCCCTACCCGCTTCATCCGCTTCAGCTTCAGCATCGGCTCCTTCACCAGCAACCCCATCTACCTCCGCAGATGTAGGGACAGGAAAACAAGTTACTATTAACCCGGGTGATACGCTTGAGATCATTGCTGCGGCGAATGGAGTGGGCATCTGCGATATCGCCAAGGCGAATGCAATTCAGGATCCAAATCTGATACTTGCGGGTGAAATGTTGACGATTCCTGTGCTGGTAGGAGAGAAGGATGATAGGAGTTGTTTACCATAGGTGGTGGTGGAGAGCGGAATGAGAACAAGGAGGAAAACAGGTCATAAGGTGATGGGATGATGAAGCGTTGGTGTGTATATGTTCGAGGCTTACAAACGTTCTACAAAGATGCCAACGTACTCACTGATGTTTGGCTTTCATGTGATACTGGTGTTCAAAGGGATTGATAATGAGATTGGTTGTGTAGGTGTGTTCTAACACTTTTCGATTTTTTCTTCTCAGTGGTAACAGAGCAGTGACATTATGTATAGGCTGCAAAGATGCCCTTTGGACAACATATATAGTACTTCGATTTGGTGAAGGAAGAGTTGTTTCTAGATCAGGTTTAATAAAGCCAGACTTTTCGTTGCTTAGGTTTGTGATATGGCGCCGGGGTTTTGGAGACGGACAATCTTATGCAGATTTCGAAGGACTAATTGTCGAAGTAATACTTCCACTTAAAGCGATTGGCTCGACAGATACTGTGCGCTGTATAGTTAGTTATTGGCACATCTCTGTGGACATAGGATCCAAGGCTATGATCTCGGCGGGGACACAAAAAGCATCACGTAATACAACAACCCTGGGCTGTAGGATAACTGAGAAGCCGTTGACTGTGAAAATAATGTACATTCGGGAATGTCATTAGGCGGGACATGCGGCCGTGGTAAGCAGGGCACTGCCAAAAACATTCATCCATCATCCACCACCAAGACGACCACCCCACACACATGTACACGGCGACAACAAAAAGGAAAGCTTCTCAAGCCCGACGTGGGGGTCGAACCCACAACCTTGAGATGTACTGAGTAATCGTGTCTGTTAGACCGTGAAAGACTAAGAGTCTCACGCTCTACCGATTGAGCTAGCCGGGCTGGTTTTAAGCCTGTTGATGGAAAGACGACAGATAGATAAATCTATAGACTGAAGATATGCATCTCTCACGCAGTGTAATGCTGCGTTCAAGAATAATCTTTCTGGTCGTGCGGGGCTAATGTTGGTGGCCGCATATGGCCGTGGGGTCTGAACATTTATCCGATAACCTCAACTTCAAAAATCTGCAACTCCACACATCATGGTTGGAATTTAATGCTCGGCAGTTTGAACGAATGCGCTTGACCTGCCCTTCCTTATTGCCCCTATACATCGTGTATCACATCGCTTACATCAGTGTTCCCTGACCATATCCCTTGCTGCTGCTGGGGGAACTTCGGGCCCAAGACGCCCGCGGACCCTATACTTTTAGCGACCCGACCAGCACGATCAATGATGCCGTCCCCAAAATATCACGTCAGCAGGGTCACCACTCGATCGCGAAAACATTGATGGGGGACGGGACGATTGGTACAGGTGATGCAAGAATTTGGACTACATCACCTCCCTTACGTTGCGGTTTTTGGGACACTGATCGATTCAAAGTCACTCTGCGTTGCAGCAATCATCATGTACACCGCGTAGCCAAAGGAACTCACCTGGGCACCCTTGATCGGACGATCGGACGATTTGTATTTGAGTATACGACGGCTGAAATGGGGTCTATCCACTTCGGCGGCGTTGCGGGGTTCGCAAACTTGTCGTTAAAGACACAGCCTGGATCAAGTGTGCGGCGTTGAAAGAAGTATACGAGGCCTAGATGCGCCAAACGAGGTGGCCACGTACCCTGCTTGCGCCTCGTACTGGAATCTTTGAGGCCATCGTATAGCGCTGGCGCAGCAGAACCCGTTAACCCGCGTACCTGGCAGCATTGGTAGCATAGGGTCCGGCATGCCGCTGCGACGCCGACACAACATCGGTCCCAATCCTTCTGAACCACGTTTACGTAGATGTGACTGATGCTTGTTTCCGCGTCTAGACCACTTCGCTGGAAATCGGGAGCTGAAGAGGAAAAACAACTTTTTAAACTCCGTGACAAAGACCCTAGGACAGTTCCTGCGTCAAAGAACTGGAATATCGCGGAGAAAACGCCACGTTGAAGGAAAAGCAATGTTTATCTTCCTTGGACCCTAGTTAACGATGGCGATTGAGATGTCTGCATGATGTCGCTGAGATGAACTGAGAATGGGACAACCACAAGGAACTCACGACAGTCACACGTAGGACTCTTGGGTTATATGACAGTTCCCAATGAGCTACAGGGATGAGTCGTCCGTCCCATGACAGCCGTCACATCCGAGCGAACAGGATTAGTCCCACATGTCAATCTACAGTTCAACTCACTACTCCAAAGTAGAGTTCGTGTAGTTCCACATCGAGTGTTTCAGAGCATCGTGGACCTGGTACCTGCATAGCCTCATGTTCAGAGATGAGGCGCCCCTTGGACTTTGCACCATTTAGGTGCGTACCACAGTAAGCACCGAGACAGTTTTCACAAAGTATGGGACCTCCGGTATGACGAACGTTTCCAACACTATAGATGCCGTAGAAGCCCCTATAGTTGGCATCGGATCTACATAAGATCTACGGGCTCGGTCTAAGCTCCGGTGTCCTAAGACGAATGTTAGCTTCAATCCGCATACACGAACGCGGACGAGCGCTGGGTGTCGCACCAAGTAGACTTGATAAAAATCCATCTTCACTTTGCCATCTGCTTCCTTGACTAGGTGCGCCCTTGCAGCCCAGTCTTTGCTAGACTCACCCCCTGCCTTGAAGCCGTACTTGACCGTTCCATATAGCATTACCTCGTCTGCGTTCGGACCGAACGGAAATATCTGGAGTGGCTTGTGCGCCCTGCTAGAAATCTTTTCCCACATGGCTTTGCGCAGGGACAGAATCTCTGCAGCCAAGAATCAGCCTCGCAGAAGGTATAAGGGGATTGAAACGTCAAGGCGCGGATTGAATCTCAGGGCTGGATGGAAAAAGCAACTGAGACAAACCTTCTCGGCCCGCTACCCTCTTGGAGGCCATGACGAGCGTCGCATCCTTAGTGAAGTAATCGACGTATTTCTCATGCGCTTCAGCCGTATCGGACGTAGCGTAGAAATCCTCGAAGAATTTCTTGTATGCAGGGTCAAACTCAACAGCCGGCGGGTATTGAGACGCGTAGGAAGTCATTTCGTGTTCGATTAGTGATGTGTGGGATCATGGATTGAGGGTGTCTATTGTTGCGGCTCGTCAAACGTCCAGCGAAGGCTTGCTTTCTAAATCTCGTATTGCTTGCCTGACGTAACGAATGACAAGCGCCCCCCGGCGGCGGGCCGGGCGGGAACGGCGTTCTGCAATTTCCAACTTCAACATCCAGTTGTTCTCCACATACACTCATTCGTGCGACTCACGTCAGTTTACCAGCTTCAAAGTTCATGATAGAAATCTTGTGTAACTGACTTCATCGTCGCCTTGGCAAGGGGTACTGTCATCATAACAGCGTCAGCCTCGAACATCTTCAGGCTGTGGTACCCGAGCGGCACTGACATCTTACACTATAGTAGCGCCAACCGTTCAAAAGAGACGCCGACTTCCAGCGCGAAGTCCCGCGCAGTTGCGTAATAGTAAAGCACCCTTGGGATCGTTCCGCAAGGTTACCATGTCTTCTCGCCTACTTTGCCCTCGGTCACGGTCGCGGCCTCAACAACACCCGGAGTACCTGCGCAAGCGCAGCGAAGCTTTCACCGAGGCATGGATGTGTTGTCATCACGGTTAATACCGTGGACCCAAAGAAGTCCAACTCACCGAAAATGAGATGAAAAATCTCTTCGGACGCTGCTTCCGGACAGATTCAGGATGCATGTGTCCGATTTAGAATCTTAGGTTTGAACTTCGATCGCAACTACCGTAGATCACAACGCCTATGATGACTTTGCGCGGGACAGCGGTATCGAGATTACAACTGTTTCTTGATGCGAGCTATGATGACTCGATATACACAGAGGTCGGAACCCTGTCCATTTCGTAGTTCTCAGCCACAGCCTCAGGCTACGTCTCGAACTACTCCGGAGATACTTGTCAAGCCCAAGACCCGTTTAGTGACCGTTCCTAGTAGTGGTACCCACTGAAATAGCTCAGGCTCTGGCATCACACGGACTGTGGATCTGTCGGCGATGCTGGCAGAGGTCCAATCTGTCAGTTGCTCTGTGCCCGTGCAAGTACGTGAAGAGACTTGCAAGGGTAACGCTATGAAACTAGCTAATAGATTTCAGACTTCACGTTTGGCAACGCATATACGAATCCGAATTTCTTGCCTCCAGATGCCTAAGGGGCTATGGGCTCTGGACAACTCTTCAGCTCATATCGCCAAACGCCGTAGTGATGCAACACAACCAAAGATCTACCACCTCAGACTCTGGACGCCGTCCTCCGAACAGGGTAAAAACGCAAATCATTCCTGGAGCTAAATCTCGACGGGAACTAGTATCTAAAGCTCCGTTGCGATTCAGTGGCGTGGGAAGTTTCTAGATCTAGCCTTCGCCCTAGACGTCACTGTAGACCACGTCTGTGGCGCAATACTCAACATGCTTCCTACACGTGCATGTCGCACTCCATGATGATCGACGCCCGGGGGTGTACCCACAGACTACTAGGTGGATCCGATAATGGCACATAGGAGATTTCATAGTCGGATCGCTCGATGTGGCTGTCCGACTATCCGGCTAGAGAGAAGTCCTACCAGGTCTGGAGACTGGCTCCCGAGTATTAATGGGGTACACCCTGTCCAGTATTTTACAGACATAACTACCCCAGGAGTCTCCCTCATTCGGGTTAACAACCGCCCATCATGACTTCTCCATCTGGTCTTCCTTCCGGCACTCACGAGACACACTACATGGCAGACCATCGTCGACGTTCCAGTGAGATCATCCCCACTCAGGATGTTACCGTTCCAGCACATCTGCTTCGGGCCACGGGTACTCTTGGATCAAAACGCGACAACACGCATACTACACACACAGGAGCCTGGGAACCACAAGCGGAGAACCCTTTCCTCGACTCTGAACGAATCGGAAGCATCCGTCGTCGTCCCACACAAGACTCTGGCGGCCCACAAAGGAACGGTACTCAGCGCTCTACCAACCTTGAACGCACAGAAACGCATGGCGAACGAAGGAGGAGTAACCGGTTCTCCTGGTTCAGCAACAGTGGTGCAAAGAGAAACTCGCAACAGAGCGGGGCACTACCATCACCAACTGAGGAGAACCTGAGACCCTTCCGGACCCTTTCCTACATCCCTGGGTCAACCGATGTTCTAGCTCTGAGCCCTCGAGGAAGTCGTGCACCATCACCAAGCTCACTCAATAGAGTTCCTACCGCGTCTACAAAGTCAAAGTGGTCCAATGACGACCCCTTCGCGACGAAACCCAACTCAGTCAGAAGCAGCAGAGACAACCCTTTTGCGACTGAAAACAACTCGGTCCGAAACTCTACAGATTCCTTGCCTCAGGAGCCTGAAGCCGCACATCACGCGGGTCGTCCCCGGAAGAACACTCTACAGTCTGTTGTCGATGGCATGGTACCCAACGCTCTCAAGCGGAGCATGACCAATGCATCCTACTTCAAAAGGAGTGAGATGTTTGACACCTACGAGAAGGCGAAGAAGAAGGGAGCAGAGATCCAACGAAAGAAGTGGGTGCAAATCACCTTTGAGTACGCCATCTATGCTTTCCTGATACTCTTCGTCTACTTCGTCTTGATCGGAGTTCCTCTATGGAACGGTGCTGTGTGGTGGCTTTACTGGGTTGTATCCACCAAGTTCGTTATCGCTGGTGGTTTCGGTATCGTGCTTGGAATCGCACTATTGTAAGTTTGTCAGAGCACCCTCGCCATCTTTTCAGTGACTAACATACCTTAGTTATGCGTTCGCTCCTTTACTCATCCTTTTCGAGAAGGATCCACCTCCCGCCGACTTCTCTACAGAGACCAAGTTCCATTCCAACGTTGACGATACCTGCCTCATGATTCCGTGCTATAAGTCTGCTGGACTCATTGCCAACACACTCGAAGCTGCCCTGAAGATCTTCCCTCCATCGAACATATTCGTCATCGCCAACGGAAACAGCCCGACGCCACTCGACAACACGGAAGAGGTCTGCCGTCCTTACGGCGTGAATCATATCTGGTCGCCAATCGGATCGAAGATCGTTGCTCAATTTGTTGGTTGTTATGCTGCGAAGAATTTCAAGAACGTTTTGCTCATTGACGATGACTGTGCGCTGCCTGACAACTTCCCTGTTGTCACTGAGCGCTTGAATGGCAAGGTCATGTGCATTGGCTACACCATCAAATCCGTCGGGCCAAACTCTACAAAGGGCAACCTCTGCCAACAAGCTCAGGATCTCGAGTACAAGCTCAGTGGTATTCAGCGTGAGTTTGCCGGTAAGGTCGGCTCCGCTACCTTCCCACACGGAGCCATTTCCCTCTGGGACCGTGAGCTACTTGTCAAGACCTTCCACGAACACCCCGGCTTCAGTGTGTCCGAAGACTGGTTCTTTGGTCATGTAGCCCGCAAGCTTGGATGTCGCATCAAGATGTGCTCGCAAGTCTTTGTTGAAACCGAAACACCTACCGCTGTTTTCATCTCTGGCGGTGGCTCCCGTGGTGGTTTCGGTGAGATGACCATTTTCTCGCAACGTTTCAAGCGCTGGAACTTCTTCTTCGTCAACGGCATGTGGTACAACATGGCATACATTCTCGGTAGCTGGAAGCTCGGTTGGTGGGAAATTGGTGCAAAGATCTTCGTCTTCCAAGAGGTAAGCAATCCGCAGTCTATTTCGCTCATCCAACATACTAACAACACACTAGGTCTACGAAACTCTGCTCTACCTTCTCACACCTTTCATCCTACCTATATCGTTCTACGTCCGTCCCTCGTTCTGCGGTTACCTTCTCGCCGCCACAATCGTTATGTACCTCATCAACGTCATCATCTTCAACGAAGTGCACCTCCGCCGCAAGAACGAGCGTGTTGGCTGGCAGCTCATGTACATCTACTACCTACCGTACAAGATCGTCTTGACCTTTATCAATGTCGCAAGCTGCTACTGGTCGCTGTACAAGTACGCCAAATACTTCGCCAAGCGTCACCCCAAGGTTATTGAAGACGACAAGGCTGTCGAGGTCGTCATTCGCCTTGAGGAAGAGAAGGCTGACCCGGAGTGCGGTCTTGGTCGACGAATGACTGTGCGCACTATTGGCACACGGTCCCGCGCCAGCATGGACGAGGGTGACGAGGGTAGGCCCTTGTCCCCTGATGCCATCGATGTTGGAGGTGCTTCTTATGCGATCGTTACCGAACCTGAGGATGTCCACTCTCCTGGTCTTCACCACGCCCCCACTCACCATGTCAGCCAGACAAGGCCAAGTAGCCCTCTGCTGCAGAGTGAGGGTATTGCTGCAAGGGATTACTTTGATGTAGCACAGGATGCGAACATCGATGTGGAGAAGCAGAACAAGAGAACCAGCCGTTTGAGTGGCTGGAGTCAAAAGTCACAACGCAAGAACGTTTTCTAAATTTCTTTTCCTTTTCTTTGGGTTTACATTGGAGTTCCGGTTTACTGGGCGGCATTCTGTTATATACCTCTCGCGCATACTATAATCTCTTTAACGGCCGAAGAAATCAATCATAATTCAAGTTCAAATACTCTCCAAGCCTGTGCGAAGGATTTCTAGAAGTGATATCGACTGGTATTAACCATCACAGGAACTGACCTCATCCAGCGAATCCTGTGTCATAGATCACTTATGGATCCACAAATCAGCACGGATGGCGGCTTGTACTCGACATGCCAGCGAGTAGTCCATATTCTGTTGTTGATTGTTGACTGTGGCAACAACTGGTGCTCATATCACCTTCTGCAACACCCTCATAATTTCTTAAGCATCAGCCGCCGCAACTCCTGCGTCATTTATCCCACTCTTTTGGCCACTTGCGCCTCCGCCCCGTCCTCCACCTCTACCACCTCTACCACCCCTGCCACCCCGCTTCCCCTTCTGCACATCACCAACCTCTTTCTCCCACTCTTCAAAATTCACAGTCACGCCTTCGGGTAACTTCCCATCACTCATCAGTACACCACCATCCTTCTTCCTACTTTCGACGCGCTTGAAGAATTCATACGAAAGGAAGCCTTGCTCATTACCCTCGGTGAGTATAACACCGTTGTCCGAGACGAAAAACTTGATGCCGGCAGTAAGAGCAGCGTTGATATCGATATAAATCAGAATCGACGAGTTCTTGCGCATGCCTGAGATGACTGGCGCAGACTCCTTTTCTTCGGCAGTAGGATCAGTGGAAGAGTCAAGTGCTTTGAAACCTGCCGGGAGACCAGATGCGAAGTGAATGTGGTTCCGTCCCATGCGCCGCAGACCGCCGCTCTTTAGGATGAGATTCCAGGCGCGCTCGTCGGTGCCGTGAACAACGGTTTCGGGAACATTGCCTGCTTCTTGGGTAATGGGGACGAGGAGGCCTTCTGAATCGACTTTGATGGAGTGGCCTTGGTTCGCGCGTATCAGGTAGTCGGCTGGGTCGTCTGATTCTGGTACAGTTTCCAACGATTCTGAGTTTGGTTGCTCTTGAGATAGCTCTGTGGTTCCAGGTGTCTCTTGGTCGAGTGAGGATGCTGGAATCATGGAGTAGCGTTGTTTGTCGTTATTGGCGACTATGTCGCGCAGCTCAGGAAATGTGACTTTTAAGCTCTTCAGAGTTTTGGTGTTTAGCTGAAAACGTTAGCTCGTCGTGTGGTCTAAGCTACGAACTCATAACATCATTCGAAACCTTGATGTATATGATAAGTCATGTCTTTATGTTAAGCATATATTCAACGTCGCCGGGCGTTGATTGGGAACAAACTTACCGCTTCCTGGACATTAACATACCCACCCTTTCCCAACTTTAAGCCCTCCTGACTCGCACCATGTCTCAATAACCAACTAACTTTCCTTGAGACCTGCACTTCTCTCGGTTGATTGGCTGGATTGCGACTACCGCCGCCTCGACCACCTCTTGCCATATCTTTGAGCGATCTAGTGAATAGTCGCGAAATTTTTGCGAAAGGAAACCTTTGAACAGGATTTCAAAGTCTTTAGAGGATTATCTGTGGAGTTCTGAGTCGAAGTGATGCCCAATGAGTCAAAGATGGTAGCCTTGGGGATGATGGATTGGTAAAGTAGGCGCAAAACGTTAGTGCGAGGACCAACTTTTGTGTGGTGACCCCGCAGTGATTGGATGCGCTAAGTTCATCAACAACATGAACGCAACTGCGTCACGAAGACGTTCGATCAGAATCGATAATCATGGGCTCAACATTTACCTCAAATCTTGTCTCTTGGCATTAATCTACTGTAAACGATCTGCAACTTTGGTCATATTGGCTCGAGGTTATTTGTGCTACTGGTACTGAAGGAGATACCTAGTCTCAACCACGTCTAGCATTTGAAAACACACTAAACAAATACACCGTGCAGTAAGAAGCATGTATCTGGCAAGCCACGAGAGACTAAGGCGATGGTCATGCTAATCAGTCTCCTATTCCTATTGAGCTAAGATGCTTGAAGCCTCATGGAAAGAGACAGGACTCTGCTGCCAACTGCATATCTTGCCGTATAATCCTTACTGGATTTCAAAGTTATTCGCCTGTCCGTAAGCAGCAGCGGTCACCGTGAGTATCCACATGAACTGGTGACCAGAGGTAATTGAGCATGGCTCTGCTTCCAGTCCATGAGCACTACATATCATCGACTCCATAGATAACGCTCCAGGATCGCTCACAAAAGTCATTGCGATACGCCTCAGTTCGCCTTTGACAAATTGCTCTGTCTGTAGAATGCTAGTTTTACGTCTGTAAAAGCGGCAGAAAACCTGTTCATCGACATGGAAAGTGACCTTTTGCAGGCTCTTGGGTAATCGTTCAAGGTAGGCCAACCCGAAATGGACGTCCTGGACAGAGAAATTTATCCTATCGTAGTTGAACCAAGCGAGTCTTATATTCAGACTCAGTATTTGCAGCATGGGCGAGAGACTATATGGTAGACCGTTTGCTTGACGACTGCTTCTTGCTCTATGTTGAGGCCGACAAGAAGAGAGTACGACTGACCTCGTATAGGAAACTGTCCAGTACGCTTCTTGTAGCATAACAAATGACTCACGTAGTGTAGAAGCAATGGTATTGACGACAATGTACAACTTCATCGTTCCATCCAACGCCTAATATTGATAACCCTGAGTTGAACTCATCAGTAGTGGCTGCATACCGTCGTAGCTATCGAGCTCCTGCATCGCATAGAGTATGGCCACACACATACACCATGACGTACCCTGTATACAACCCCATCAGCATGCGCAACCCTCTTTGGGACCCTCCGTCCGCGCACTGCCTAGATTTACACGCGCCTCCTCCTGCCTGTTCAAGTTTGTTTGTCCCCCAACACCACGAGGGCCCTTCAAGCTCGTCTCCGGAATGGCATTTGCGATAGCAGTAAATACCTCGGCAACGTTATGCCCTGTCTTCGCACTAGTCTCGAAGAACAACAAGCTCTCCTCATCTGCGTATGCCTTTGCAGTCTTACTTGGTACTCTCCTCGAGCTGACTCCGTCTTCTGTTGGCTCCTCTTCGCCCTCAGCTGCGGGGGCAGCATCTACGTCTTCGGCGTTCTCTTCCTCGGCGGCGGTGGCCAAATCGAACTTGTTTCCTACGAGTGCGATAACGATGCCTGGGGAGGCTTGGCGGTGCAGTTCGGCGACCCAATGCTGGGCTTTTGTGAGGGAAGAGGGCTTTGTGATGTCGTAGACGACGAGGGCGGCTTGGGCGTTGCGGTAGTACATGGGCGCGAGCGAGGCGAAGCGTTCTTGGCCTGCGGTATCCCAGATCTCAAACTTGATGGTTCGGGTTGGTAGGTTGCATTTCTGCGTCAGGAATGCGGCTATTGAGCGGCTTGTTAGTATTAACTTGGTGAGATATGAAGTGGGTGGTTGCTAGATTGATATCGTCTGGCGTGGCTGTGTACGTACCTCCGATAGTAGGCTCCTTGTTCTCTTGGAAGTCGTTGTTGACGAAGCGCATAACGAGAGAAGACTAGAAGATGGTTAGCTGGTAGTCGCAGCTATCTTCCGATTCTCCATACCTTTCCGACAGCTGCTTCTCCTAGCAGCACGAGCTTGACGCTGCTGCTGGGCTTGGGTTGCGCGGAAGCGTCCGCCATGGTGAAGTCGTGCGAGGGAAGTGATTCGAATTTTGCAGGGTATGTAGTGGCGGATGAGGTTCCTTAGATGTACGAAGTAACGCGCGACTTCTGTTTACGATGTGATGGTGCGGTTGCGATGCTGCAGGCAGATGGTTTGTACATGGCCGAGAGCAGTGACGAACACATGCACGTGACCAGATTACTAAGATCGGAACGCCTTTGGCATCCAAAAGCATTCCGATACATCCTACCTCTGTTGTCTTACATACCGACATTGTGCTTCCACCAGCACTCGTTCTCAAAGCATCAAAAGGAAAACAGTCGCTTTTGCGTCTCGGCAATATCTTGCTCATGAAGGGTTCGCATAACATCCATTGCTATGCGAGATGCATTATGACTTTGAGTGCACTCGCGCTCAACAATGCCAACTCTGCAAGGTGGTGAACAAAAGTTGTTCAGATTGCTGTACAGTGAGCAATTATGTGGTGTGGAACGTGCATAGCTTCTGGGTGCAACTGCTTGTACTCGCAGCAACTAACACCCTGACCGCCTGTCCTTCTTATCGATGCACAGCTATGCAAAAGACAAAAATATGCAAGCATACCACCAGCCCTGTTACGTATCTCGTGTGAGAAATCACGACAGCCGTTGTCATCCGGTATACGGCTATAGAGGTAGCTCCGCAGGCATCCGTAAGGCCTCATCCTACGACGCAGCAACTTGACTTTTTTTTTTGTGATCAAGTAATGCCTGACGTCATATTACCGATTTGAAACCTACTTGGTTTCCGACGGAACTCGCCCACGACGGTGAGAGTGGGCTGTGCGGATCTGTTCCAAGGAACGGTGAGGCTAAGTCTTGACACGTGAAATAGACAAGCTCAATCCTGGTTGATGCGGAGGTTTATGCCGCTGTGGACCATTCTCCTCACTGAGAGATAACTTTACATACAGACACCGGAAACTGTTACTCGGCAGGTCGAAAAGTTGCAGTCAAGATCAACGTGTAAGATGGAATTGTCTATGTCGCAATTATGGATACGGTAATCTGAGGGAATGCAGATGGTGGCGTCGTCGACCCCTCAGCTAAGGCGCGCAATCTGCCAATGAAGCTATTCCAAGGCCACGGGACTCCCGAATCGGCAGGCGCGAATTGACCCCTCAAGCACCTGCATAGGCATAAACAAACCACCGGAACGTCTTACACAAGCCCAACTTACACAATTCCAAAGACGCAGAGTCCATAGCGTTCTGCCAAACGGCTGGTCTACCGCAGGTTGTTATTGGTGCTGGTAGGCTACACCGACAAGTGGATAACACACGTGTATGGCATTCTGCTGCCCGGACTCCGAAGACAACCAACAATGCCATTACAAGCGGCTATCCGTCATCGTGGCACTCTATCTATCCCTGCGACAGGCCACGATCTCGGCCTGTTGATCTTGGCCGATCCCAGCACTTGTTGGACGACAGGATGGTCCAGCCATGCTCTGCAGGAGCGCGCGGTTTTTTTGTACGGCTGGCAGCTTGTCATGTGTCTTTCACTGTGTGGTGCAGGTGCCGCACCACTCAACATGTAGCGACCCCACAGCAGCGAACAAGACGACAGGGTGGTGGCTTGCGCGATAATGTGCAGCACAGACGCCGTGTGTGCGACCGATCGCGATGACGCCAAGCGCACGTCTCGTTATCCGAGGGCGATGAGGAGGGCTCGAGTGGAGTCTGACAATATTTTTGCCGTAGCATGGCAGAACTGCTCAACGCCATGCAGATGTTACGAGAGAGTGTGGATGGCGCAAACACATGTTGGCAGGCGATGATCTCTTGTGTAGCGCGCTCTGCTCGACGCAGCAGCGATCGGCTCGACTTAGCCACAGCTCTCCAGACAAGCGCTCGGTTCCCCGTGTCCTTGATCCGCCCGAACCGGACTGGCCCAAGCGGCCATGGCAAAGTAGTTGGGGATCGGCGTTCCCTATTGCGGGAACAAGTGTCTTGACATCAATTCATGCTCGAATCACAGAAGCGGGGAGGCACTCTGGATGGCGCACTAAGAATGTTCCCTCGATAACCTGCGTTGCGCCAGGAACACGCACAAAGGGTTCCTGGATTTCTGCACGGCGACGCGCACAAGAGGCAGGAGAAGCAGCCAGAGTCAGAGGTGCAATCGCTGAAACATGCAATCAGAGCGCGAGGGAGATGCTGCGTCCCATGTCCCTCCACGGACCAGTGCGGCCTTTATAGAAAGTGGCAGCATGGGAGGCCTCGTTTGTCGCTTCAGCCACGGCATTGCCGCGTACCTTGAGGGGGAGAGGCGGCCAGGGTTTACTTATCAGTCACGTTGGTCGGGCGTGGGCTGTGAGCGTCCGGCTGACCCCAGATGCCGCGTGCCATGTTTGCGACCAAATAATAAAAAGTTCCTGGCGTCTGCAATTGCTGCAACAATAATCTCACTCTCACTCCTTCTTCCCAACCTTAGTTGCTGCCGCTATCGGGTCTGAAACTGGGATATTTGGCCGCTTTTCTGAGGCTGCGCAATCGAGACTCTCTGTTGGACACAGTAACTCAATATCAGGAGCTCGGGCATCACCCCACTTGTCGAATAGCATTCCGGGACCTGTCCACACGCTTTATTTTTGAATCGAGCGCCTCTTCAGCTAGCAGACGCCTCTCGCACACATTTTGGATTATTATTTCTACACGCCCGCCCCTGCGCTGCCCTGCATTGTCTCTCAGCCGCATCTCGCTTTATAACCTCCGACACCTCGGAGGCTGTGCAACAATTCCCGCTGCCTTGCTGACGAAGCTGGAAGACAAAGCAAACACCGAGGCCGGCAACTTTTCTATTTTGTAGCAATCATGACTGTCCTCAAGGTACCTATACTGCTTCCCAGCAATTGCATGCCCCCCGAGTTGCGCTGACCGTGCCGCCTGCCAGGAACCCATCAACGTCCGACCAGCCAGCCAACAACGACACTCGTCTAGCACCATGGCCGGCTCACTCCCCAAGAACCGCCCACACTCGCACTCGATATCCGCCGGCAACCTGAACCCAGCGCATCGCGTAACACGTAGGAAGAGCATGAGCCAGACACCCGTCACCAATGTTGCGGCCATTGCGGCTGCAGCCAAGGGCATGTCGGGGGCGCCCCTGGATAGTAGTAGTAACGGATCGCGCCGCCCATCCAAGCCGACATCGCAGTTCAGGGGACCCAACATGGCACTCAACTCAACAATGGCATCGAGTATGCCTGGCAATGGCTCGCACTTCGGTCCCAGCAGTTATGGCGCGGCGGCGGCCAAGAGCGAGGCTCTGACAGACGGCCCGACACTCGCAACGATGCTGGAGCAGGACAAGGCCAACTCCAAGTCGCGGAACCGTCGCGCGAGCGAGGGCTCTCGTCTGTCCAAGGGCGACGGCAAGCGAAGTGGTAGCGATCTGAGATGTGAAAAATGTGGGAAAGGCTACAAGCACAGCAGCTGTCTGACCAAGCACCTGTTAGTAACCCTAAGCCGTAGATGGCCCTCCCACATACTTTCATGCCTCATGACGAATGCCCTTTCCTCACTCGCACGCACACTTAGACTGCAATGCTTCATGATAGTTCCGCGTTGACTTTTCTTCTAGTTGGGAGCACACGCCTGAATGGCAATACACATCTAAGCTGCTCATCTCCAAGCACCAGCAGGTGCAGCTCCTCGAAGCTGCCTCTGTCCTCGTCGCCATGAACAAGGAGAGCGACGGCGAAAACAGCGACCGCTCGTCTCCTCCGGCCTCGGGCTCGTCCGACCTGCGTGAGGAGTTGAGCTCCACTGAAACTACCCCGCCCCCACAACTCGACGACCATGCCGTAGGCTCTTACCCTCACTCGCATTTTGGCACCCGCTCCATCAAGCGTTACTCCGCCAACAGCTCTGCCTACAGCCAATCCTACCAGTCGACCGTCTTTTCCGACAACGGGAATGGCCACTTCCGCCAGTGGAGCAACGTGTCTGACCGCCCCACCACGTCAGGTACCTCGGTTGCCGGCTCATATCACGATGATGGCAATGACCATGCCGACCTTGCTGCCGCAGTTGGTTTGTTGAGCTGCTCCTACGGCACTCCCAAGACGGGACCAACTGCGCTCCCGCCGGACGTGCCGCCCGTGCCACCCCTACCAGCAAAGTATTTTGACTTGAACGCCCGTACCTTGTCCGGTAGCACCACCGTCCAAGCGCAGCAGTCGAGCATACGCAACAGCTACCGCCATAACAGCGAGAGCAAGGACGTCGACATGGACGACGACCACTTCGCCGATGAGGAGGACTACCGCTACTCCAACTCGCGCAGCCGCGGCCGCATCGATGAGGACGACGACGAGATTTTCGGAAGGATGGAGGAATAGAAGCCGTCTGCGCTCGCCCTTCATGCCTCCTTCACGACGTCCCGACCTCTCTCTTGCCATTTTTTTTTCATCATCATCTTATCTTTCCACCGTTCAATCCGGCTCTGTACCACAAACCAAATATACCAGCTATTAGCAATCTATCTCCGCGAAGGAAGAAAGACCCAGCCTGGACACCGAGGAGAGGGCCGTCGACCATCTCAACACCCACAGTCGACGACGCCCTTGAGGTTGAAGTTCAGGTCATCATATCCGAAACTGGACGTCTTTTCGCTTTGCGTCGAGAGCCTAGCACATGCAACAAATATCCCGGAGTTTCTCTTTTCGATTTATCGTCTCTTGCCTTTTCTTTTATCTCTTCAAACAACCTTCAGCCTATTTTAACAGAAACCCATATAACTTTGCCAACAACTTTCTCGACGACGACCAGGGTGTCTCGTATCCAACGTGGTTGCGCTGGACAGCGTGGCCTGGATGGATGGGGGAGGGGAGAGGACTTCCATGTGTATGGTTCAGCCATCTCTTGTATATTCGGCTGTGGAGAAACCTTTGAAATAACTTGAGAGAGGAGGAATCAAGATTGAATGCCAAACAAACATTTCAGTCCAAGGAAACAAGACCAACATTGGCTATGCCGTGAGTGAGGATTCGATGTGCTTCTTATTGCGGACCGGTATTGTGAACGCCCGAAACCCAAAGCTGACGAGAGATTCCAATATATATACCAAACCTTGATAGATTGAAAGATAAGAGGAAAGCGGGGGGAAGGGGAGAGGGGAAAACGGTCCTTTTAGCATCTTGTTGAGTATCGCGTACCGCTGGAAGGCCTTAAACATCTCGCCGAGATTGAGCTGAGAGCTGAGGCGGGTGGGCTGATGAACACGGTCCAAAACAAAACGTGCTTTACCTTCCTCAGCTCATGGCTAGCTTGGAATCCAAGATCCGGGGCGCCGGGTTTGTTGTTAGTTCAACGCCTAGCTTCGCTATACGCGATGTTTTGGTTGGCTGGTCCAGATGGGTTGGGGTGGTTTGGCTTTCTCTACTCTGAGCATGTGCAATGTAGGAGGCCTTAGAGGTTTGTATGGAAGAGAACATGTTACGTAGGTTCGACATCATGTCAGGGTAGGTAGCGGGTGGCCGTCGGGTACGTTACCCCGCTGTCCTATACTATCCGGACTACAATAACAAACCATCGTGACATTTTGTTAGGAGCAAAGTACAGCGAGCGTAACAATCTGGATTTCCGCCACTCGGACTTCGTTGACCTGCTTTATATGTACAATCAGGATACAAGCAGCTGACGTACCACCCAACATCTCATCTGTCCTTCCGTCCCGGTTCCTCCACCAACGGCGCGTTAAATCGGGTAGATCTCTTGACGATCACAAATCCTACTGTGTAAGCGAGCCTCACAAAGTCGTGAATGTTAAGCAAGGCGGGTCTACAGCATCGCCGGCTTCCTGTATGGGTAACGTGAGCGCGTTTCAGTTGTATACGTGTGGAGATGAGGATCTTCGATCCGGATAGCTGGTGGGCGCGTGAGGACTTTGTTGGCTGGGCAGGTGGGGTATGAAGAGGCTGGAAGTGGGGTATCGTGATAAGTGAGGATGCGAGGACGCGTGGTTCGTTGTGGGTTGATTTGGTGTTGGTGTGGGCGGGTTCAGATCGTGATGTTTGGGGTGGGAGGTGGGAGGTTGGTTTGGGAAGGTATGACGACAGATGATCTGCGGTTTCGTGAGACTGACGCTGGAGGGGCATCATGAAGCGATCGAGGAGCTTCGTTCAGAGAACTATACATGGTTCGCCATAATCTATGTATGTACTCTGGGTACTTCCCAGAAGGAGAGCCTTCTTCGTCTTATCCCGCCTTGCCTCGATATAGTATCATCTCGTCATACATATGCAACAACTTGCGAACACCCCACGGGAGGTGATCGATAGGGCGTTAAACCACGGTTAATTATAGGCAACAAATTTTGAGCCACTAGAGATCCCGACGCGACTTGCTTTGGTCATAGTGTCGATATAGGCCTCAAGAAAGTAGTAATCGTCCTTGGCATATCGCGCCATCATCTCCTCCATGGCCAAGTCTGCTAGTCGAAGCACCTGTTTTGGTCGGAGACATAGCACTTTTTTCAGGCGCTCTAGGGCTTGGTTGGGGCCTTCGGGAGCTTTGGCAGGTAGATCAAGAGTATAGGCTGTGACGTTGACGACAACACCTAGATACTCAAGGATACTATCGTCGATCGTGGAGCCCATTTCCGTGATGTACGAAAGAAGTGTATCTCTTATCAACGCCTCGAAATGCCCAATACCTAGCGGTAGGCTTGTCTCCTCTTCGTTAGGAAGGAAGTCGATGGTACACCGCAAAGTCAGTGACAGTAGCTTCTTGTGACTCGCAAAGTTTGCCTAGTCTCTTGAATCAGTCAAGACAATGACGAAAATTGGTGGAAGTGAACACACAAAGACTTTAGTGAGCCGTTTCTTGCTCTCAATACAAAACCTGGTTGACTTCCAATAATAGAGGTCATTCATGGAAACACCCAAGTGACGCAGAGCTGTCAGTGCTTCCAGACTGGAAAGCGAGGTGCCCCGTATACCGAAGAAGAGGAGTTCAAGACTCTGCGCGTGTGAGCGGAGGCTCGAGCAATCCACAAAGTACAAGTTTGGCCCGTACACAATGAGTTCTCGCAAGCAGCTTGTTCCTCCAATTAAGCGAATAATGTCATCTCCGGGTATGTAATTGGCGCTTGTGATCATTAATGCTCGTAGCTTCGGAAGCCTTCCTGGTTTGGTGCGAACGTGGAGATAAACGTCGTTCTTGCAGTCAATCATTGCAAGAGCGCGGAGCGCAGGAAACAAGGGCAGACCCACCAGCTTGGGGAGATGTTTGAAATCGTAGCCAAGAATAGTAAGCCTGGTAGCCATGGAGAATAAGATGCCCCGAGAAGATGGCTCACCTCTAGGTACTGTGAAGACATGGGGCGAAAGCTCGTTACCTTGGGCTGAGAACCAAAGATGGATACTCTCCAGGCTGGGTGATTTCTCAACAATAACACTGCTCATGTCATCGACGCTACTACTGATAGGCAGCTCTAACGTAATGTTGCGAAGGCTGCGAAATTGTAAATTCACCGGAAGAAAATTGGCAATGCTGATATCGTTGGATCGCATGAAACTTGGTAAGCTTACTTGTGCAAGGTGTTGCTGAGTTTCCATCAGTATGACCAGGTTTCTTGTGGACACCATGGATGAGGCAACGACAGGGTGTGTTAGACTATGGGAATGTTAGCAGCATCTATAGTGTGGTGCTAACTTTGTACCTAAAGGACAGCAACTGATGCCGGCGCAGAGCTGCAAGAAGAATACCAGTAACCACATCTCCGACATGATGCCGCTTCCTAGCATTTGCAGTTGACTGTCCTGAATCATGAACTTGGAGATGCCGAACATGTCGTAGACCGTTGCCAGAAGCAAGGTTTTTCCAAGTGGTCATTGCCGTGACCGGATCAGTTTTAATAAAGATGTGATGATAAGCCACCGGGTATGCAATTTCCAAGAGGTGTATGCACGTCTTCGCTATGCTGAGCTGATCGCACTGGACTAACTGCAATTGACGCATCAGCATAGAAGGGCAAATGAGCCAGAGACACTTACTTCAGCCAAAATGTGCTTGAGCATCTCGTACGGCAAGCGCAGTATGTGGCAGTGTGTGCCATCTGGCGGAGGCTCCATTGTCGCTCTAGCGGATTTCGCGTATCGAAGCTTCAGCTGTGGTGGTTATGATTAAGGGAACTCGAAGAAGGTGATAGATGGTGTTTGTACGAGAGCGGCCATGGTGCCTTCCGTGAACACGAAGTCACGAGATGACGCGTGTCTCCGTTCCTTCCTCCATGTGCAACCGCTATCTGAAAGTTTTGCCCGAGCTCGTTGCAGAAAGGGAAGCGGCGTAGGAGGTGAAGTGAAGGTGAGAGATGACCTATTCAGGTAGACTTCCAGGTAATTTACAGTGTCCACCTTATGGTGATGCAAGTCTTGAAGTTGGCTGTTATCAATTGATTGCGTGTTAAAGAATTGGCAACTTGTAGTCCTTTCTGATTGTACGTGTCACTCAGCATCGTGCCTTCAAGATTGAAACAAGGTGGCAGCCTACGCAGTAATACGCGAGACGGAGATCAACCAACAGTCGAACGTAGCAAACAGTACAAAGAGCCAGGTAGCGCTTGACTAAAGGTCGAGGCTTTACCTACCGTGATATGTTCAGAGACCAACAATCCTACGAAACTACCCGAGAGAGCTGAAGGTCTTGTCTCTAGTCCATTGTAGCACTCAAATATTTCCGGAGTTATTTTCTGTTGCGTGCCGCTGTGTAACGTGCAACGTGCAGGGTGCAGGAAGCATATGCAGGATTGTGCAAAAGAGGTCCATCCGAGTGTGTCACGGATCTGGTAGACGCGTTCTTGATGATAGCGTGCAGGCTGAGTAAAAGATATCGCTCAATCATGGTGGTGTTGAAATGTTGTGGGGATGGGAATATATGTGGCTTGAAGGGCATGGCGTCACTCACGACCCTGCAGATCCGCACGGTGCGGCTTCATCGGCCCTTACAACATTGCGATTCAACACATGCCAGACAACTCGATGCCCTCCGACGAGCGCTGACCCACCTTCTGCTCCAATGCACCCGGCCGTCTCCATACTTGCCGATAATGTCGTCAAATACCACCACCTGCTTGCCCCGCTGCTCTACACCGTCCTCGCGGCCGTCGCAAACGTCCACACGCCGGTCCAGCATTCGCTTCTCATAACGACGATATCATGGCTCATAGTATGGGTACCGACGGTGTTCTGGGTGGGGATATATTCAAACAGCGATAGAGCCAAGCGGAAGACGAGCTGGCTTGCTGGCGCTCTGCTAGGCCTGTCTGCAATATGCGACCGCGCGGCATGCGACAAGCAGGGCATTTGGGCGACAAAGGTACTTTCAGCGAGGAGTAGCATCATCACACACGTCTAACTGTACCCATAGGCCCTTGTACCTCTCTTTACCGTCCTCTTCTCCGAGAATGAACTGCTCGCAAAGCATCTCGTCCTACCCACATTCACCATCCTCGATGGCCCTGCAGCCGAGACCAAGACCTCTCCGGACCGACAGCTTCATAACGAATCACATGGAATACTGGCAGTTCTGACGGTATCTGCGAGCGTTGTTCTTGGCGTCTACACGGTTCCCACGACTGTCTCGCTCGGTCTCAGTAGTGCCATCTTTGCTGCCACAGGCCTCGTCCTGTTCGAGTCCACAATAAGAGCCGCCACAGAGGAGAGCGATGGTAGCCGGCGTGGGCCTATGTCTGCGAATGGAAATATCCTGAGGCGCGCCTCAATAAGCGGCAGTTTGAGGGCGCAGCGACTCGCTGCGCTTAGAGACCTCGCCGTGGCCATTGCTGTCGTGTGCGGCATCGCATCTATCCTTACCGAATCTTCATTGACCGCAAGTACAATCTCTTGGGAGCCTGTATACAGAGAGTATGACCGAGAATGGAGGGATGTGCATAATCTCCGCATCCTCATGCGATTCCTCTGGATGTTGCCCGTTCAATCCATTGTAAATGTTCTTGTCTTTGTTCTGGTACGTATGAGCTTCTTATCAGCTGTTGAGATCTTCTCGTACCTCTCTGCTATTACTGAACATGAGCCCGGCCTACTATACCTGCTCTTGCACTTCTCTCCGATTTTCACCTAGCCTCTGCTTTCAAATTTTAGAGCTAAAGATGTAGCTTTTATTCTCAGCGCGTTGCTAATAAATTAAACTAACTCGGTGGTAGATCTCCCAATACGGCGCTGTACATACATCTCTGTTGGCCGTGTTTTCACATCTTGCTGCGAAACTACACTTTGCACCGACTTTTTCCACCATTTTGTTTACGTCCATCTACGGTGTGGCAGCACTGGTATACTTCTTCGAGTCGCCTGATTCCCCCCTGATGATGGATACACGACGCTCTATGCGATTACGACGCTTCATCTTCGTAGTCCTGGCGTTTGCAGTTGGATCTTTACTTCTTGGACGTTTGAATGGACCACAAACTTATCGACCTGTCGCTGATGGTGTAGTCACTAACATTCCGTTTTACCCACCTGAGAAACCACTTGGTCCAATGCCGATAGATGCAAGCAAAGGTCATCCGGCTGCGCAATTGATCGACGCTGCAGAGGCAGATTTCCAAAGCACCCTCAACCGGCAATCAAAGTCCCTTACCGATGCAGTTCGCGAATACCGCCGCAGAAATGGAATACCGCCTCCTCCTCACTTTGATAAGTGGTACGAATTCGCGACACGGAATGGAGTTGTCATGATAGATGAGTACGACACCATCAATGAGATGCTGCTACCGTTCTGGGCACTCAAGCCGTCCACCATCCGCTCGCGCATCGCGAACGCATTAGGCCACGAGGATAGCTCACTGCTTGCGATTGCGGTACGCCATGGGGCTATAGAGAACTTTCAAGGTGGCGACGAATGGCAACAACAAGCTACGATTGGCATGATGAAACAATTTGTGCAATATCTGCCTGATATGGATCTAGGATTCAACTTACATGACGAACCGCGAGTTATCGTACCCAACAATCTCATGTCATCGATGGTGGCAAAGGTGAGAGATGAGATCCTACCTCGCACTGCGAAGAACACTACCCCACGCAATGCCTTTTCAACTCGTCCCGAAGACCTCAGTGACGGCACACGATTTGCCGAAGTTAGTACGACCAAGTTCAATCGCTTTGCGCATCAGCAGACATGGACCCATTCGCGGTTATCATGTTCTCCTGGAAGTCAGGCCCAGACTTTCGAAGACTACGCCGCCGACAATCTCACGGCGTATGCTACCAGCGACCTTGGCTTTATCTACAACGCGACTGCCTTTTCTGATATCTGTAACTCCCCTTCATTCTCCTCAACATACGGATTCTTCGAACGACCCAATGCCTTCAGCATCATCCACGAACTCACACCCATTTTCTCGCAATCGAAGATCTCCAGCTTCCAAGACATCCTGTATCCAAGTCCTTGGTACTGGATAGGCAAAGTAGGCTACGATGAGACCCACGACACGACATGGGAGAACAAGACAAACAGTCTTTACTGGCGCGGCTCCACAACAGGAGGCTTCAGCCGCAACGGCGGCTGGCGACGTCAACATCGCCAACACGTAGTCCAACGCCTCAACGCTCCAGACACCGCCAAAATCCTCCAACCCGTCTCCACGTCATCCGCCGCGAACAGCCCCTCCACCTCCTACGCAGTGACGGAAATCGACCGCCGCGCCCTCAAAAACCTCATCGACGTCCACTTCTCCCACATTGGCCAATGCGACCCAGGCGACTGCGATGCGCAACAAGAATTCTTCGACGTGACCGAACGCGTCGACGGACAGGATGCATGGTACTATAAGCACCTCCTCG
>Ga0265797_10000546_pt1 | contig 68282 bp, 73 predicted proteins | sample P2T30metagenome_FD_192433 | JGI IMG/M metagenome (GOLD analysis project Ga0265797, IMG submission 192433) | Plant litter microbial communities from East Loma Ridge, Irvine, California - P2 T30 | ecosystem: Environmental > Terrestrial > Plant litter > Unclassified | place: USA: California...
AGTACATACGACCATAGGTCAGTGAGAACTGGGCATCCCGTCCGCTCTGCCATACATAAGCACTGAACCGGGCGACTAGTACTAGAGTGGGTGACCATCTGGGAATCCCGCCTGTTGTATGTTTTGATTTTTTGCCATTGGTCTTGTCTTCGTAACAAGATCTTTTTGGCTATCTTGCGTCTTCTATTGCACAAACTCAAAAGCCGGTTGTCATCACTTTCCAGCTTTCTCTAAACCACAGCCACGAAGTGCACTGTAACGCCGATGTTGCTAAACTGGTCGAGTTGCAACTCTGCGAAGAGCCACTCACTCGCCGCTGTTCTCTCGATCGGCCTCCTTGGCTTGACTCCTGCGCAACAACAATGTTCCGCCAAGACTACCACCGAAGACTGCAACGATGGTGGTCACAGCCAGCGAGAGTGTGAGCCAGAACATAGCTTTGCGCAGTCCGCATATCCTATGCGTGATGGAGGTTTGTCCCTCGTGGTGGGGTGGAATGATCGCGCTCCCATATAGCCTAGAGAACACTGCGGTCTCGTCCACTATTCCATGTCGAACTTCAAGCTGGGAATGTTTCGGATGGAGTGGAATCAGTCCATTCGGAGGGAACGACTTCGAGGCCGGGATACTGATTCTGCATAGAAGCGAGCTCCGAGCACGACTTGCGAATAATCGGGATTTGGGCAGGACAAATTGGTGACACGCAGATAGTCTGATCAGTATTCTTTTCCGCTGCAAAGCCCATCTGTTACAAGTGTTCGGACACTTTATGACAGCGCACGCGTAGCCGTACCCGCCATGCTAAAGGAGCGTTTGCACGCGAAGCAAGCGACAACGCTGTTTTGTCCTTGTCCATCAAGGACTTTGCGTTCGCATTCTAGCCTCGCCATGTCGCTTACCTCAAGTTAAGCGCCGAGTGTCATCTTTTGACTTGCAGTGAAAATATTCAGTTGGGTAGCATCTCTACTGAAGTCCCTCGCATTTACATTCGCGAAGTCCTCACAAGCGTCGCGACGCCGCAACACTACACGCAACCTGGCAGTGGCACTTTCAGAACCATTGGAGGACTTGCTGGGATCAGCACGTTGGCTCTTCATAGTTTCGCTTGTTGGTATTGGTAATTTTGAAGTTGATTGTTGTGGAAGTGTTGGACTGTAGGGTTAGGGTTGGAGCAATGACTCTATAGACAGATATACTCGCCTCTGAGCTCGCAATGAAACGGGTGTGGTAGCGAGCACAATGTTGAAATTGATCGGGAAATGAAGACCATCATCGTCATTTAGAAGCGACCAAAAAACCGGATCGGTTGAACTTTTTGCTGTGCCGTCGGACAGCAATTTCGCGACTCGTCTGTAATGCTTCATGTAAGTGAACTGATGCATTTGCGAGCTAAGGCTCCAAAGACCTTGACATCAATTTGCGTGAGCAATGGCGGCATCGATGTCAGCATAATGTCATCTCTCGTGACGCCTCCAGGAATACTCACCGGAAGTCGAGGAAGACCAAGAATCACCTTCACTCTACGCCCCTAGGATACAGGCATGTGATCCGGCTCGGCCAGAAGACACTGCAAGTCTAGCCATACATTTCTCATCGAGCTGTGATTATAGACACTCACGAGAGAGCCGAGAACGCATTGCCCTAGGCATCACAATGCAACACCGCCGCCACCCCCCCATCAACTCCAAGACCAACTGCTTACTATCACGCTCACGCTCACGGTCAATCACACGCTCGTGCTCACTCTGACACTCTCCCTCGGCAAACTGACCTCGGCCCGGGAAATGGCGGTACACGCATCACTACGCTCGCGCACCAGTCGGGCCTTTTTGTTCGCCGGCGGTACAAGGCGGAACGCCAGGCGCCTGACTAAAACCCAACCTTCCTGCCTACTTGCCTACCTGCTTTCCCCTCCCGCCGTCAGCGGCGCCACGTAAGCTCCAGCCCAGCCGTGACCTTGGGGCGCGAGGCGCAAGTTGTAGCTCGGGGAGCATCACCGCCGAGCCATCCATGGGGTCCTGTAAAGGCACAGCGCATTTGCGGCAAGCAGGCAGCTATAGTACAGCACATAACGGGCGAAGGGAGAAAAGGTCCAGGCGCGAAGGGAGTATATTTGGCATGTTGCATGTTTCAGAAGGGTATGATCGTGAATTGATGGGTGGCAGGTACCTCCCTCTGTCGGGGATAAAGGGGTGGTCAGGTTAATTTCCTTGCGAGTCCTGGACGCCGGATGACCTGATGGGACTATTTTGGCCAACGTGACGGAGATTTCTGCCTGGGTCGGACAACTCAGGGACCCGTGTCGTGTCTTGTAGTGTCATGTGGTGAGGGTGGCGTGCTCGGTGCGGCTGCGTTGTTGAGACGTCGTGGGCAAGCTCGCAGACCAGGTTCCTGGGGCTGTATGATGGGAGGATGGCTGCATGCTTTCGCATATGCTTGCTTGCGTATTGGGGAGTGCATTTGCCGAGCTTGCGCGGACAGTTGCTGTTCACGAGATTCACGGGTGCCAGCAGGAGGGCTTGAGAAGAAATCGCTGCTGGCGAATGATTTTCGAGATTGCTGATCGAAACAATGAAGCGCTGAGTGCTCGCGCTTGAGGGGTGCCTGGTCTCGACCATTCTGCCCAGTTGCGCAGATGTGAGCCTCGAGGGAACTATGGGAAGCACAGACCAGTGGTTCGCGACATCACGCTCGCAGGTTAAAGATCGAGAACGTGCGACAGAGTCGCGGCACGTGTGCGGTGGAATGAAGTTCGCAGCCTTTGTCTGATGGGCGTGCAGCTTCTTGAAAGTCCTGCTTCATGTGAGTGGTACAGCGCCGTAGTACCGGCGGAGATCATTCTGGGGAAGGCTGCAGCATAGAAATTTCAAAGTTTTTCTGGTGAGATGTAGATACCCGCTGCTGAAGTCCTGGTACGAAGTGCGTAAGCAATGGGTATTTGAGTTGTAAGAACGCGGTCATGGGGGTAATTGTTTGCGGGCACAAGCATTCGCCCGAGTCTGTGGCGTCCGACTGTTGATGGAGCCGGTAACGATCGGGGAGAAGGTACGTCGCCCTGCTGTCATATGTTACAGGCCGCGCCGTACAGGGTGATCAGTTGTGCAGACCAGTTGTGCAATGATCGGTGTCCGATCGTGCTCCAGACTAGGTCTTTACACGGATTCAAGGCACTCCAATCGATGGTCGCTATAAAGCGCCTGAAATCTTGATATTGGCCGGTAAAACCGCCGAGATTGCGTGAAAAGAACAGGAGTGTACCGGACGACTTGGTGTCGATTTGGATAGTGCTCAGCGCGAATGGAAGTAAAGGAAGAAAGGATGGCTCGCATCTGCGACTATCCGCGTAATGCAGCCATAGAGACACACGTAGTCTCATTTGTCTTGCACGTGCAGGTATCTGCAGGGCTGCAAGCACGGCTCCAGATGGGCCGAAAGATAAATGATGGATGAGAGAAATGATGTCTGTAGAGATGTGATCGAAATTTGGACGTTCGCAAACACGTGCCAGTGAATTGATGGTGGATCTAGGCATGATTCTCAGTGAGCGATGTGGTGATTACGTGCATTCCAGCACCCATGTCAGAGCAGCGCAGGCATAAACCCGGACATTGGATCAATTGCGCAATCAACAAAGTAAGCTCGGGCGCACGAAGAAGCGGTGAGGCGCGAGTCTTGACGTGACAACAAGCCCCATATGCAGCCTTCCGCACACCAGCCCCTGATGATGGAGGCGTGTTCTGGAAGCGACTGGCCGTGCCTGCAGACAGCAAATGAGACAGGTGTTGGCAGATATGCCGCTCACTAGTAGTCTGCAGATTGGGGTGGCAAAGTATGTGTCGCATGCAATTCGTGCATATCGGTAACTGCTCTACCGGGGAGCGTGGGTGTAAAGACTAAGAGTAAGTAGGTAGTGTCGATGAGATTGTTACTGAAGAGCAGTGGTCATCATGATGGAGTATGAGTTAACGGGACGCGGCTGGCTGGGCGATGCGGGTAGCCACGATACGACGCTCGTGGGGCGGCCTGGTTTTTCCGTTTCTTTGTCCAGTCCGGGAGAACTTACGGTAGCCTGTCTGCATGTATTCAATACGTATCAGATGATTAAGGTACGAGAAGTTGGTTTCTTTGTTAGCATCGTGCCGCCGCGTAGCCTATCTGTAAGGTAATTAGATGGGCTCGTGGTGACCGAGGAATGCAGGCCGCACGTGAATACGACGGGTCGAGCGTTCGGGAGATGGAGGAATAAGGATAGCTGCACATTAGAGTATGTATGGTGATGGATGGAAAAATAGCTGGAACACTGTAGCTGATACGAAGAACGACGACAAGGAGGAGAACGCGCATCTCCGCCTCCGCCCTCCGCCCTCTAGTGCCCGGGTGCCCGAGAGTCAAATCAGTCGGCCAAGGCGACCTCACTCTTTCGTTCCAGCTGTTTGGTCTCTAGTGAAGAAGCTTCTCTTCGTGACTTACCGTTGGTCTTTCTCTCTTGTGAAAATCATCCATTCGATGATTTCTCCCGTCGCGCATTCTCGTGGTACCTTCTCTTCTGCCGCCGCGGCTGATAACGAGATAGGCGGAGAGGGAGATCGAGAGGAGAGATCGATGCAAGGGGTCGATGCAACTGGGCGCAGGACGCCGCAACGGGCAACTCTCATAGCCACATGCAGGAAGCAATATTGGCTTCCTTCAGATGCCGCCAGCGCTGCTGAAACATGCGACGTCTGCCATGGCCCTTTTGACGCGCTGCACTGGTGGGTCCAAGGATCAAATCGCATAGGCGCGTTGCCCCGTTTGGCGGCCGTGCCAGAGCTATCAAGGTATGGCATTGAGGAGGACTCGACATGGACCCCTGTCGCGACCTGCTGATGATCTACAGCCCCAGATTATCTGCATAGTGTGGCTTGACGCACGCAACGTCCCAGGGAATCGACTCTCAAGCACATGCTGCGAGGTAGCGAGTACAACACCCAACAGGGTGTAAGGAAGAAGGAAGCAAGTCCGGCTTCGCGTGACCACATTCACAACTACCCACCATCCTGAACGAGGACCATGGACAAGGCCTCCGGGAACCCCTATCAAAGAGCAGCTGCCGCGCGAACGACATTTTGTGACCTGTATCTTTCCCAGATCCCCGGGAGGTCAGCACTGCAGGCGGCGGGAAAAACTTCCCTCTGTGAGGAGCGACGTCCCCGCGTCGGCACACTAACATTGTATGTCCTGCATGGAGTCGCATTCGGGCGCCGGCCCGACCGGAGGAGGCACCAGGGCAGCCTGCTGGTTGGCTCGAGTCTTGTTGACGCCCTTCATCCTGGGGGTGATCAGACAGACCGTTTCTTTGGATGACGGGAGGGAAGGGTGGGAGGCACGCCTACTTTTCCTTCCGAGACCACGAGCAATTGTTTGCGGCTACTTGCTGCCATCGTGCCGTCGACGCTACCTTCACGGTCACGCTGAGTCTGCCGTTCGGATCGCGGCCGAGTCCACGCTCAGGTACAGTGACTCGTGGGTACCTCATCTTTGCCATGAAAAACAGCAAGGAGCAGAATGGCATCAATCTGACAACCCCACCCCGCCACCCCTCGCATCTCGCATCTCGGCGATCAAACTACTGCCTTGCAAGAGCGAGTACGGCGAGTGCTTTTGGCCAGGCCGAGGAAGGCTTGGAGCAAGATGCAGCTTCCCACTGTAACCAACCGAACTAGCCAGACCAGACACACGCACGGGGCGTGGCCTGAGCGTCTCGCCGAGGGTCAAAGGCAACACCAGTGCAGAGGGTTCTCGAATGCTACGCCAGATCGCTGCGCCTGCTGCACTGCACCTGCTCCACCTGCTGCTGAGGCTGACGACCTGATGCCACACCTCATCCGGACCCAGCGTGTCGGTATCCATCCGCTGCAGAGCTGCTTGCAAGCGCTTTGGGGAGAGGGTTGGAAGTGCTATTTTTTGAGACGCTGCACCGGCCAAGACCGGATGTCTGCGCTTTGTTGCGTTCATGACGGCTCGTAGGCCACAGCGTGTTGCCTATCATCTTGCTTCCTCTCGCCGGGGAACCACGAACAAGTGGGCCCTCGGGCTTCTTCTGATAGTTGACCTGACAGCAGCCAGCAGCCTTGCACTCTGCGCCAGTAGCCGGCATACCCCTACACGCTTTTATCTGTGCGCCGCCCCGTTCCTCCACCGCTCTTGTTGTTGGCCCGTCGTCACAGACTATAGCTCATTCGTCCCGTCTTCACAGACTGTAGCTTATCGTTTTCCAGCAAGACATATCTGCAACTCTCCTGCAAATGCTGGCTTTGAGTTTCGCGCCCTGAAACTCTTTTCTGCCTCGCTTTGTCCCCAAAACCTTCAACCGACCGTCAACACTGTCGAGGAAAGTCGAGTCGAGCATTCATTGTCTGGTCAACGTTCGACACAGGGTACGTGATCGATGATTGCGATGTTAAGTTTTACTGCACAAGACGACGTTCTGACGAGTGCCATATTGAAAAGGCCAGCGTTGCGACTTTACCGAGTTCGTCCGGAAAATCCGACTGCAATTCACTGGTTCTCATCGACATCGACCTGACACGCGATCGTTTGAGCAAATCTTGGAACCCTTCTGGACTTCTTTCTGTCAGTAGCGATTTGCGCATACGGGATTTCCGGCAACATCAACGACAACTCCGTACTTGACGGTTGACGAGGTTTTCGTACGCTACAACAACCGGTATGTAAGGCGCTCCCAAGCGGTGGGAACTTGTGCGGCGATGCGAGTGACCAGGCTGCCAAAACAATCTCGATGCGTCGAGTGCGTCCAGTCGTCACTTTCATCTATGAGCCGTCGATAAAACTGCGCTTCTGCTTCTCGACATTAGCGTGCCGCATGGTTGTTGCGAGCTATCACTTCTTCGATCGCGCGCATGAAGGGAGTTTCGAGGGGTGGTGAAAAGTTAACATGGCTAACGCGGTCTGCAGAATATCCTGTAAACATCACAGAGCACGAAGCAAACGTCAGAATAAACTCCTCAGGCGTCTTAGCCGCCAGGAGTGAAGTCAGAAACCGTTTGATTGAGATCAGGGTCGCGATCACCTCCGCGCTCCTTTTCTTTAACACCCCGGTCGTTCCACGTTCGCTGCACCCAGTCGCCGTCGTCTCCGTGCCCGGACGCAACTCGCGCATTAGCTCTCACAGCAAGCGTCAACTCCTCAGCAGCCGCCAGCCCGGAAATCTGTTCGCCAAGCCAGATACATTGGTCGACCCATCTTCGCAGACAGTCGTTGCGCGCCAGCTGCCTTTTGCGGGTGCAAATCTGACTGCGCAGACAGCTTCATGACGATTCGCTTCCGTGCTGAAGCAGACGAGCTGGTCGACGACGAGCGCGCGGCACAGCGCATATACATGGGTTCTGCCATGACAATGGAGCCTGGTGAGTTTTATTGAGCTTTTCCCGATCCTCAACCCCATGCAGCTACCTGCAGCCTGCCTCCCCTCCCACCTCTGCCACGCCTCCCGCAGTCCCTCAGTCCTCCAATCCCCAGGCTTCAGCCCCCATCCTTCAGCCTTCCCATGCCTCTGCCGGCTTGCTGCCCGTAGAAGTCGTTTTCCTTGTCTCGACGACCTGCCCCGCTGCGTGCTTGAAACGGGCCTTTTCGTTTCTGCTATTGCTGGCCTCGTACGACTCTATTGAGAAGACACCTGTACCCAGGTGCGGTGTAACGTTGGGCATCCGGCTCTCGTTTCACGTGCACGATCGCTGGCGTACGAGGGGCCAGCTGTGCACTGCCCACGCCTGCGGCGTCATTCTCGCTGTGCATCGAATCACCTGCAGGAGTTCGTGGCCCATTGCTAACGTGTCGATCTAGGAACGCTGCTCCAGCAGCAACTCCAGCTGCACAACGACTACTCTCTCGCCTCTGATTCCGAGTGCCTTGACCAATTCTCGGGACATGCGCATCACACGTCTTACAACAGCAACGGCACGGTCGAGCCGTTGCGACGGGACACTTCGCTCGTGCAACAGTCGCCCGGAGCCTTCGCCTACACAACCACAGGCAACACACACGGTTCTCGCTACGTCTCTAGCCGAAACGTAGCGCCAGACGGCAGAAGGTACGTAGACATGTGCTGATTCGTCCCCGTTCGCAATCCTTGATTCCCGCAGCTCTTCCCTGGCACGCATTCGCTGCTCGGAAAGCCGGCTCGCCCAACAAGGACACTCTTCGTGTTGCCTTGTATGGTCTGACGGTCTACTGGGGTTTTGATCCTGCCTGCACTTTCGTCTGCGTCTTTCCCGCCGCCAGGCAGGCAGACGTTGCACAACGCAGCGGTCGACACGCCGGCACCGCTATCGTCTCTCCGGCGGTTCTTTCGTTGAATCTCCCCTCCCTTGATCACACGGAGCTATGTCGTCACGGCTTTGAGCTCTGTGCCATCGAAGCCATTAACCTCACATCATCCAGAGGCCTGAGAGCTGGTTACACGCCGTCATGTCGCGCCTTCAATCACCTTGACTTATCCTTGTTGAATGTTCCACATACCCAGTGCGCTGTACACTGACGCCTATTGCATTGCAGTTATCCGACTACACAGAACTTCACTGACTCGGGGTCCGGCTCCCTTTCTACCAGCCCTTCGTCCGCAGCCTCATCGCTTGCGTACAACACCTATCAGCAAGCAAATCAGTACGCAGGTGGTATTCCAACTTACCCTGGACCTGTGCCACATCCCCAGACGTTCGTGCAGCAATCGTATGCTGGAACGCGGGTGCCATCGACGTACGTATCCTTGAGTGTGCGACCGACAGTCACACCAGACTATCCGATTGATTGTTGACACTTGCACGCGCGACAGACTAGACGCCTCGACACAAGGCGTGTTGCCGCCTCCAAACCGGTCGCCTTTATCAGGCGTAACGAATGCCGCCGACCGAGATCTGTACACGAACTCCTCGCCCTACTTGGCTCGAAATCAGCTCTCACCCGCCACCCAAGCAACCTATCCAAATTACGCCGACTCATCTCGCGTGCTCTCAGGGCTGTCTTTGTCAGGTCTTCCGAACAGCTACACGCCACACATGGCCGCGTCAAATGCACACAGCTACAGCCCTGTCATAAGTGAATCACTCAATTTCCCATGGCCTACACTGGAAGTGTTGTTGGAGTTGAACTGCGATGGTGTTCCTGTAACACCAGAAGTCCACGCCAAGGTTGAGAAAGGATTCTTCCTCTCCACCGTCGACGACAAGTGGACATGTTACCGACGCAACTATTTCTCCGTCAACTGCAATTTCGAACTCCACCCGAACATCAACAATGGACATTTGACCATCAAGCGCAACAGCGCCACAGAAAACGTTATGGCCATGGGCATGCGTCTGTCAGCTGCCGTCGATGGATCGCAGGGCAAGTCCATTGAGCTCGTTCAACACACCCCGAAGCGAGACAATGGTCCGAAGAGCAAGATCGACGTCACGAAAGTCTCGCCCTCCTCGAGTGGAAGGCAGGATTCAACAGTATCTCCGCACGGTGTCTACCATGCCGTCCCCACCTATCATGCGACAGGCCATCCTCCTGGACCGAACCTGCCGTTCCAAAACAAACCCGACGACGGATCGCCTGTGTTGGCAGATGTCACTCCCACCAGTCACTACGGAATTGGTATCCCAGGTGCGGCTCACGTACAAATTCCCGGCTCGTCTACGAACCACACCTTTGAGCGGGTACAGTTCAAGCAAGCGACTGCGAACAATGGCAAGCGACGTGCCTCTCAGCAGTACTTCCATCTGGTCGTCGAGCTCTTCGTTGACATTCGGAAAACAGAGCAAGACTTGCCGTCGTGGGTCAAGGTTGCTCAACGCGTAAGCGAGAAGATTGTCGTGCGAGGTCGGTCCCCAAGCCATTATGCCAACGAAGGCCAAAGTGGTACCGCTGGAAGAGGCGCTGCGACAGATTCCAACGGAGGCTACAGCACTGGCAGCGCCATGTTCGGTAGCATGAACACGGGCGGCTTCCGATCCTCCGGCAGTCATTACAGCGGCAGTGTCAGTGGAGGCAGTGGTGGCTACCGTTCGAACCACTATGGCATGAAAATGCAGTCGTACAACCCTCCTGGAAGCCACTCGGGCAGCAGCTCTTCAAGTATTGATGGCGGGCCTACCGATGGCTGCCAACAAGTCGACGCTGTAATGTCCGATGCAGACCGACTTGCAATTCACGAGCACGACGGCTACCAGTACTACCCCAGCACAATTTACGAAGGCATGGCGCTTCCACCATTGGGCAAGATCGAAAGCAACGCCCGCTATTCAACAGAGCCACGGCAATACGCTGGACAATATGCCGTCAAAGCCGAGTACTCTGACGCCGTACTTGGTGCACAGTACAATGCCAACAACATCGGCCGCTTCCAGGGCGTCGAGACCAGTCGTGGCTACTATCCGGACCTCCAGACTGAATGTAATTGACGGACTGGCAGCCGGTCTCGCTTTCAATCACAATACCCGCCTTCATTGGCCATGCAGCCCTCGACTGCATTAACTTTCGTACCTCTTCTTTCCGAAACACCTCTGCCGCGTTCCACCGCACCTGAACTTCATTCAAAAGTCCCAGCAATGCCTGTGACACCAAGCTCAGCGCGAGCGCGGGCGCTGCCTGAGTGAAGCAGCAGCAGAAGTTACCTACATGTACCCTACACCCACTGACATTCCCGCCTCGCCACACCACATCAGCAATACCGTGATTGCACACGCAGTCAGCGGTATAACGACCCAGAACAGAGCATTCAAATTACCACAGCGTCAACATAAACATTCCCCTAGCACTATCGAAGAGTATTGCCCACGAAGTTCAACAACATCGAGAGAACGATCTCCACGACGCCAACGAAGAAAAAAGCCTTTGATGTTCGCCCTCAGCTCACACTGTCTTTTTGAGAGCGAATGCAGATGTCTCGCTCCAAACTGCAGTGTCTGACGACGACAACGAATCAAAATATCCCGATGAGACTCCACTCGAAACGCCCCTCATGTCCAAAAAAAAAACTTTACGCCTTCCCACTCTCGAACGACAACTCAATCATCTTATCACGCCAGCCAGCCACGAATGACTTTTTTCCCCTTAGAATGACAACGACCGTGTACGATTTTCCCCACGCCTGCCCGAATATCTTCTCTCTCTCTCTCCCCCCCACCACTTCCCATTCCCCCTTTTCGCTTATGCCATCATCATCGGTATCAAAAAACCCTCACGACCAGCGCCCAGGAGAGGCGCAATCTGATAAACGGCGCGGTCCCTTCTGTTTTGATAGCCGGATTGCTTTTCATTGGTTCTTTTCTTCTTTCTTCTTTCAGGCTCCCTCACCTTGCTAATGATATCTTTTCTTTCCGTCTTCTTGTTTTCCGCTTTCTCCTTTGCTCAGAAGGGTGGTCTTAGGCTGGGAGATGGATGGGGTTCCTAAGGAGAAAAGAGGCTTGGAATGGGAAAAGGAAGGACCGAACCTGACCATGAGGAACAAGAAGAGGAGAGGAGGGAGATATCCAAAAAAAAAACCAAAAAAAAAAAAAAACCACGGAAATTGGATTCGGGCTTTTGGAAAAATTGGTGGGACAGGACGAGAAAGACAGGATGTCCCCCCCCCAAGCCTATTGCTGTATTATTGACGGTCATTTTCTTCTTCTTCTTTCCGTTCTGCCGTGCTGTTCTAGGTGTAGTTTGTGCTCCGAATTGATCGGTATCTATTTCAAGGTTGTAGCCCTCCAGATCATCGCCACACGTACCCCCTGTGACGGAGAAAATAAATGAATGAACGAACGGTGACGGAACAGACGACATATGTTAGCAAGTGTGTCAAAAAAAAGGAAAAGAGTAGCATGTCATATCTACAGCGCAAGAGGTAGAAAAAAAAGGAAGCATACAACAGCCCATGCCTTTCCATTTCCCTTCCCATATAATAACCCCGTCGCTTTGCCCTCCCTCTTTCCTCGTTAGCACCATCCTCCCGAAATTTTATATAACAAACCTACTAAGCCTCACCCTCCCAACCAACCCACTCCCGCCCAACAACCCTCCAAACCCGTACTTCGCCACTCTTCAAATCGCCCAAGCGGAAACTCTCCAAGCGGACCTTGGCCTTCTCGCGGCCTTGTTCCCAGGCTCTAACCTTCTTCCTCGTACCATCCCACTCGGAAACAATAGCCACGTGACCAGCTCCCAAGTCTTGCTTATACTTCTGGTGCATGGGCCCAGAGTGCTTGCCTTCGAACTTGGCGTTGCGGAGGGTGAGGATGTCACCCGCGCGGATTTCGTCGAACTGCATGACGGACGCGTTGGCGAGGTTGGAGTAGACCAGAGCGCCAAAGGCGCGCTGGCCGACAGGGTGCAGAGCTTCGGGCTGGGCTTTGATGAGGTCGGAGACGAGGGCGAAGGGCGAGCCGTCACCGACGGTGGGATCTTTCTTGTTGTTACCGAAAGAGGAGGCCGTGTCGGCAATTCGAGCACCGAAGCGCTGCCAGTAGGTTTCGAGCTGGTCCTGGCGAAGTTTGGGCGGTGGGGCCTCGTGGCGCTGCTCGAGGAAGACGTTCTCCGGCTCTTGCGTGTCATAGCGGGCGGTGATGATCGTTTGACTGTAATCGATGTAGAGGATGTAAATGTCCTTGCTGATTGTAGTGCGTCCGCCGCGCTTGGAGGTTTTGGATTCCTCGCTCTCGGAGAGGATGTCGACTCCTCTACGGGGCTGGAGCACTGGCGGCAGTGGTTGATCGGCTGTCCACCATGGCGTCTCTTGGCTAAGATTGATGTCGCCAGCGATTTGTCCATTGTCAGCGTTTGGACGTCCTTGTTCCATTGACCTTCTGCCCATCACAGGCGTCCGTTGCACATCGAGAGATTGTCTTGGTGGCGCCCGTGGAGGAGGAGCTGGTTGTGACATTGGAGGCATTGGCGCCTGCTGTTCAGGCGGGCCAGGCGGTGGTGGCGGGGGACGATCCACTGATCTCCGGGGCGGAGAAGCCGAGTACATGTCATCTGAGCTGTCATCATTTGTGAATTCAGGCTCCCTCGGCGGGACTGGTGGAGCGGTAGTCGGAACTGAGCTCGGTACAGGAGGTGGCGGCTTGCTTGCCTCGTTGTAGCGATAGGGATCGTAGTCACCCCCGTAAGGCGTGGACGGGTCTCTTTGGGGTGGTGCTGGCGGAGGTGCACGTGGGGTGTCCATAGACGGTCGCGACTTTGGAGCCGCTTGAGGAGGCGGCGGCGGAACAGCTCTATGCACTGGAGGGGGTGGCGCCGAGAAAGTAGGCGATGTGATCGGAGTGTCGTCTGCGGTCGTGCTGCCATCGTAGCTGACATCGCGAGCGTGGGACTTCAGCGCGTCCTTATGCTTCACACCAGATGCAATATCAGTGTCGTAGTCGCCCTCGTAGTCACTTTCGCCGCGCTCGTCATCTTCCGTGGCCGCCGTTTTTTGTAAGTCGGTGCTTTGCCGGCTTGTAGGAGCAGGAACTTGCGGTGGTGGCGGCGGAGGTGGCCTGGGTGAGACGAGAGGCACGCTGCCAGGGATCGGGGGAACTCTACTGGACCGCCTGTCAGAGGGTGCTGCGTGCGGCGCGCTATCCTCGCTTCCAAAGTAGGATGCTCTCTTCGATTGCGACGGCGCGGCGGGTGCTGGTGCAGGAGAATCACGCAACATGGGCACCGGAGGCGGGCCACCCCTGATTGACAGAGGCGTCTCTGCAGTCGGGGTACGAGCATGAGACGGGGGGTTGTGCATAGACATCTCGTCGTCAGACTCTGATCCCGGGCCAGGTGACATAGGGATGTTAGTAGATACTGGTGGCGGAGGAGGAACAGCGCGGGCTTCCGGTGGCGGGCCAGAGGGCGATTTTGGGGTGGGTCGGTCAACAGGTACTGGTGGAGGTGCCTGAGAGAGAGGGCGTTCTGTTTCAAGGTTAGCGTTGTGGTCCAGGGTCATGTCAAGAAAGTCCACAGTCTGCAATTCTAGCTCGACCTACTCGTTGCCAATTTCGCACCAGAATGGTACCGCGCCGCAGATACATCGTCCGATGATGAGTTCTGCATTGCATTGTGCACACGGACAGGTCTTCGCAGCAGCAGCGACTTCGGTTTCTGCTCACCTTTGGGAACTGGCGGAGGAGCACCGCGCTCTTCCGCCATTGAAGTCCGAGGTGGAGGCTCGGGTATCACATCCTCCACGTCGGGCACCTCATCTGGCTGCCTTTGCCGAGAGATAGGAGCGGTCTCGGGCTCGAGCTCTCTGTCCATAGAACGACGAGGATCTTCACTGAGAGGGCTCTGGACACGCTGCATGCCTGGAATGGGCATCATGGGCATTCTCTGTTGCTCACCAGGGCTAGTGGGACTCTGTGTGTCCCCGGAAGCCTGTCTGTCAGAGTCTTTTGTGGACGTACGCTTCTTGGGAGCACTCTTGCCAGGCATAGGCATACCGCCAGGTGGGCCAAACATGCCAGCCATGCCCATGCCACCGCTCATTTTAGCCATGCGTTGCCTCAATTCTTCACGCCTCCTGGTTTCCTCGTCCATGGAGTCTTCTTCTTCCTCTTCCGCCTCAGGTTCAACATCATCAGTTGTGACGTGCTCGTTGCCAACATCCACCGGCTCTCTCAGCATGGTAGAAGATCTCCGGGGAATCGCAGGCTTATCGTCGCTGTCCTCCGGACCAATTGTACCAGCATCGTCCTCGGTGGTCTCCCCAGCAGCAGATTGGTCAGCCTCCTCGCCGCCACTGAGAATTTCATGCTGCGGCGCATCCGGCAAAGGAGACGTGGGTTCCTGGGGCAGGCCTTGGTTGGTTTGAGTGGAAGGCACCCGCGGGCGATCACGAGCGACGTCCAGACTCTGGCGTTCTTCGCGAGGACTGCGCACATGCTCGAGCTCCTCATCGTCGCCTTCCGGTGCAGGCTCAGAAGGTTTCCGGGAGGGCGGTTTCTTCTCCTTCTTCTCCCCACCGCCTGCTCTACGTTGTGCTTGTTCCGCCTGCTGCTTTTGCAGCAAGGCAATGCGCTCCTTCAAGCTCTGCGGCTTCGGCGCATCCTCCTCGTCCTCGTCTTGTTGTGCGTGCTGCGACTCGTCGCGGAAGCCAGCGGCCTCTGCTGCCGCTCTGTCCTCTTCCAATCGCTGCTGGATTTGAGGGTCCTCCTCTCTGTGGTACGGCTTATGTACTGGCTCTTGCTTCGTCGCTGGTGGAACATATGCGGAGCTGCTCGGCGGCGGCGCAACGAATGGCTTCTTGATAAAGTTGCTTGGCTGAGACTTGTGGCCCTGTGGCTGGAAGGGCATGGGAGGCGCTGCCGCTACTTGGTTGAAGGCTGCGATGCGATCCTTGAAAGCATTGGACTTTGGAGCAACTGGCGGCGGAGGTTTCTTAGACTCAGTCGCCGCAGGCTCCGCGGGTACTGGCTTCGGGGCAGCAGGAGGATCAGCCTGGGCGACAGGACCTCTCTCGCTAACGGCAGAAGGCGGCGAGCGCACTTCCTCCTGAACTTTGGCTGGCTCGTCGGGAATGATTACAGGAGGCGGCTGTGGCTTTGAGGCTGCCGGGACCGGAGGAGTGTCTTGCTCTTCTTCGCGCGGTTGTTCAGGCTCGGGCTCGTTCTGTGCAACGACAGACGGTATAGCAGATGTCTGAGTGTCCTGCTTGGGCCTGGTAGGCCGACTTGGTCGAGAGGGGACTTCGGGCTCATATTTCTCAACAAAGTTGTTGGGGAAAATGCCAGTCTTCTTGATCCCAGTGATATCGGTGTATTCCCCCTCATACCAGTCCTCATCGATCTCTTCTGTGATAGTGATTACCTGGCCGACCGGGAAGCTGAGGTCGTCGGGCTCCTCGCTGGTGTACTCATACACAGCCTTGACTTTGAAGCCGGCCATGGCGGCGGATGGTAGGGATTACTGTATGCGGTCGTGGTATATGCAAGAGGAGGTGTAGGGACAGTTCTGTGGTGCGATGTCGGTTGTTGGCGGGACGGCAAGGCGAGGCAGGGCAAGGCAGCAATGAGGCAATGGCGTTTCGGGACAACGTGGGCTTGCACGTGTTTCACGCCAGTGTCAATGCGTTTTGGCGGGACAGGAGTGAATTGCCGGTGCAGAGGTATGTATTAGAGTAGAGTCACACTGGCCGACTGCAGCAAGTCCAGTGAGTGAGTGGTGGCAGGGCGAGTAGTTCCTGTTGACGTGTACATGGAGCTGCTAAACCACGCCAACCACGTTTGGGCGATGACGCTAAAACTTTAATGATATTAGCTACTGTACATTTCCCGCCGCCGAGAGAGAGCTTGCATACATGTATAACCTTCGCATCTACATGAACACATGCATACTTGAATTAAGAACACCCCCATACAAAAAGTAGAGGAAGAAGACGAAAAAAACATGGCCACCAACAAGCCCAAAAAGTCCATCCTCAAACAGCCCAAAACACCAGTCACCGCCACACCAACACCAAACGAAGCCAACGACGAAGAACTCAAAGCCTCGGCAGAAGCAGCCGCCCAAAAGAAACGCCACCTAGACATCGCCATCAAACACGCCCTCCTGATCGAGCACCAGCGCAAAACCTCCGACCAAGTCCTCAAACACATCGAATTGCTCCTCGACTTCCCCACATCATCATCAACACCAACCTCCACCGACGCCACCAACTTCCTGCGCCTAGTCGAAATCTTCCAGCCCTCGAACTTCGACGAGCTGGTCGAAGAGCGCCGTATCGACGCCCGCTGCGCTTACCCGCTCTGCGCCAATGAGCCCCGCGGCCTGAGGCTGAAGGATTCCGAGACGTGGAAGCTCAAGAAAGGCGCGGGAGACTGGTGCAGCGACGCATGCGCGCGCAAAGGTTTGTTTGTTAAAGCTCAGCTGGGCGAGGTGCCGGCTTGGGAGCGGGTGCCGGGCCAACAGGCTCCGATTGTGTTGCATGAGGATGATAGGCATCTTGTACAGGGAGCGGATGGGGAGGAGGATGGTGGTGATGTGAAGGCTAAGCAGCAGCAACAGCAACAGCAACATGTTCAGCAACGTGTTGCAGAGCGGACGGAGCTCGCTATGGAGCGGGGCGAGAAGGTGGCTAGCGTGAGGCCTGATCAGGTCATGACTGACTTTATTGTCGAGAAGACTCTTCCCGTGAGGTCGGCGCAGACTGCAACGAAAGTAGAATTCGCCAGTGCGACTGCCATCGAAGGGTATGAGCCCAAGACTGATCTGGGCACTGCGGGTGCGAGCGAGAGTTCGATTTCGGATTCGATTTCTCTCCCACCCATAGCTGAGATTGCCGCGATGCTGAACCCGGGCGGTCAGGACGTGGCTACTGCCAAGAAAGTAGAGGAGAGCGATAACGAGTCAGCAGACGAAGATGAGGACGATGAAGATCAGCAGTGGAAAGACATGTTTGAGAACATGAAGAAGCGTGGCTGAGGAGGCTTGACAGCCTGGAAGAAGAAAACAGAAAAACGAAGGAAAAAAAGCAGGAATCCGATAGCATCGTTACTGCAGTCTCACCGCCGGTTCGGTGAAGCATGCTTTTCCTCGCCGCGGACTCCTCGCTATCTTTGCTCAAACCGGCCATGTCAATCGACGACGAGGAATCACTTCCAGTTCTCGGGCTGCGCGACAAGGCATAAGAGGAAAGCGTGTCAAGTCTTTGCTTGACGCGTCCGCCAAATGAAACGGCGCAGAAAATCACATGGGTCACCGTCGTGAGATGGAGAAAGCGAAAGAGGGCAGACGCAAGCCACTCCAAGGGAAGAAGAACAAAGGAAGTCAACACAGGCACAGCCAGCCGAACATCCACTACCACCAGCATCCATGAGGAAAGGCGCGACGACGAAGTCACAAAGGCCTGTTACTGGTGTTCAGAGACTGTGCACTGTGTACCTGGGAAGTCTGGCGTCTCTCCCATCCTCTTTCTTTCTCTCTATCTCTTCCTTGACGATCTGCACTCTTGCAAGTGCAGAAGCGGAGATAGACATCGAGGACATCAGAAATCCTTCGCTGTTGATGATCAACACGCAGATAAACCAATCATGTATACTATGTAGCCGAAGAGAAAGTGAAAAAAGATGAAACCCCACCCAAATGGCCAAACTTCAGAACGTTGTGTGTGTGTGTGTTACCAAATGTACATATGCAGATGTAAACCCGTAAATCTATCCCAACAATACAACCATCTCGCATTGATTGCTCTGTCTTTCTCTCCTTTTCCCCTCTCGTACTCTCGATGCTCTGGGTAAAAAAGAAAGATCGCCTCCGAAAGAATGCAAAAAGAAAGACAATGAAGAAGAAACTCCCTTTTGACTCGGCCTCTGAGGCCACCAATCTATGTATCTGCTGTGTGGTTCCAAAAGCCCATAGCTGACGGGTATGTGATAGCAGAGGGGAAAAAGGCAAAAAACCAAATGAGTTGAACCAAAAAACAAATGCCAAAGTCAAAAAAGAAATCCTGTTCGTCAAAATAAGAATCATAATCATGCTCGTACTCGTCATCGTCAAAGACGTCAAGATGGAACAACCAAGCTTCCACCCACAACCCCAGAAGCACAAACCGCTTCACCTCACCTCGAAGCCCCAAACTCCAAAGCAGCAAGCGCATCCTTGTTATCAAACGTCCCAATCCCAAGATAACGCTCGCGATCGCGCCTGCGCTTCTCAGCCCGGTGGTGGGCCTCATACTGCTCGTCGCGACTCAGCTGGCGCAGCATGCCCATAACACCATCGTCGTCGTCGTCGTCATCCTGTTCGCGTTCCCACTCGCGTTTCCACTCGGTGCTGTTGGGCGAAGCGGAGTCGTTCATGGTGCGGCGGAAATTGGTCCACTCGCGCTGCTCGGTAGGGGACGCGGAGGATGAGGCTGAGAGCTGCGGGTGGGCGGCGAGGTTGGAGGTGTCTAGTCTCTGAGGGCGGCAGTGGCTGGCGCGGGAGCGGGGTTGGACGGCGATGGTGGAGCGTTTTTGGAGGCCTGAGTAGGCTGGGTGGCCGCCTGCTGCTGCTGCGGTGGAGATGGGGCGGGGAGAGTGTAGTTCTGTCATACTGTTGCGGTGTGAGAGGTTGGGAGGGGTTGGGACGGAAGCGTCGAAGGTGCGTGAGGCGGAGAGGAAGCGCTCGAAGTCTGTCGTTATGGCGCCTTTGGGGGCGGCGTTGTGCACGTTGTGGAGGAAGCGGTGGAAGGCTGCTTCTTCGGGGTCGAGGTTTGCTGGGAATTGGAGATTGTCTTTGTTGGGTAGGGCGGGCATGGGAGGGATGGCGGTGTCTGGTGAGGACTCGGAGCCGTGGATGGAGAACCAGGAACGGCGCTTACGTTTGCTGCCGCTCTTGTTGTCTTCTTGGAGATCGCTGGTTGACTTGCGATTGGTCATGAGCTTGGAAAGGCTGCGGCGTTTCATCGAGTTCCTCTTGGTCGGCGGCGAGGCGGTGTTGTAGATGTTGTCGGAAGTGATGGCGGTGCCTGGCTGAGGGCCTCCCACGCCCAAGCTACGGCCTGGATCCTTTGATCTCGACTTCTGCCGTTGGAGGTTGACTGGGATTGGGGGCATAGCTGGAATGTCATCATCGTCAGAGTCGTCGGCTCCGGCGGCCAGGAAGCTGAATCTTAACGAGTTCCTGCTGCGAGAGCTCTTGGTGGAGGGGTTCCTGTGAAGGCTCAAACGACGACTAGAGCGCTTTGTCTTGAGGTCTGTGGCGTCTGCATTACTCTCCGAGAGGAGCCGTTCTGGCTCGAACGAGGCCTCGGGGCGCCAGTAGCTGTTGCGCTTGGCTTTCTTGACTTCTACATTGGGGCTGCTTGTAGAGACCGGCTCTGGTTTGCGGACAGGTGGTGCGGTCGTTGCGGTCTTCGGCTCGGATTGCCAAAAGCTCCTTCGCTTTGCACTTTTCTCCGTCTTTACCGTCTTGACGGGATCTGATGTTTGGCTTGGCTTGAGATTCTGTGAGGCCGACTTCCAGATGCTTGGCTTCTTATTTTGCTTCGTATCGATTGGACTGTGAATGCGGGGTGGCGATGAAGGTTGTCTTGTCAGGCCCTGGCTTTGAGCAGGAACGACTCGATGATGAGCATCGTAGATGGGATCGAGGTGATGAGATGCTTCATTGCTCGTTTGTCGCAAAGGTGCGGTTGTGTGCTTTGTATCACGAGTTCGATCGACGTGTTTCCGAGACTCGGATGTGTCGCTGAAACGGGGACGTTTGATGGCTGTCCAGAATGCCGAGAGACCCATGGTGAGAGGCGATGAGATCTGATTTGTGATTTCGATCGGTGAATGTCAATATCCCAATGGTTTGAGTAGGTGTAAGCACGATCTGTGGGTCACACGATACGCCTTGTGAGATGGGGAATTGAGAAAAGAGTCGGATGTGGTGAAACTGAAACACAGCGGAGTTGCACGACAGTACGATGAGAGAGATATGTATCGATCAGCGCAAGGAACCGGGGAGGATCGAGCTCGATCTCAGACGCCACCAAGCTTCGGAGACCCCAAACGAGCCAGCATGGCGGTCATGGGGGGATAGCGAAAAAAGGCGGCCAGACTCAAAGTGCAACTGCTGTTTCGAAACGCACGGATCGCGGTCGGGAATGATAACGGTCAGTCCTCAGACAGAAACGGGCAAGGCAAGTGCGGAGAAAGTATGTGGTAGCGCGAAGAAGATTGGTAGGTTTGGGCGAACCAACCGGAGGATAGAGCAGACGAGAAGCCGTGAGGTCAATGTGGAAAGACGCAAAAGATGGTGTGGTCTCGATGGGGATCTTTTTAGGAATGTGGCTGGCTGGGCTGCAGGTGTTGCCATGATGTACTGTAGATTATTATGGGTGAAATACTGACATGGCATGCGCATATGGCGGGAAGGCTTGTGATTCGCAAGGTCTCGAGGGATCTGAACAGTACTGCTGCTGCTGCCAGGAGAAATAACAGTGCTACTAAGTGTGGCGGGCGACGCCTCAGCCGTTTGTGTGCTGACTAGACTAGACACGTACCACGTGAGAGATTCTGTGGCGCTCGCAGTGGTTGCCGACAAAGCTTCGCGCTTCCAGTAGGGCGAGTTTCCAAGCGAAAGAAGGCTGTCTTTGCTTGTTCGGGGTCGCCTATGTGGCTTACAGTCATGGCTGACGTTGGGTGTATAGCATGCAAGTCGTACCATGGAAGTGGTGCGGTGCAGGTGATGGCTTAGCTGATATGGCATAATGGTATATAGATACTCTTTTGAAGATAACCGATGGCGGAGATGAGTGCGATTCGATAGGCACAGGCTTGCGTAGTCATGGGCGAGCTTGCCAACGGTCGGCCGAAAGCGGTCGAAGTGCGTGGCAGAAAGGCCAGAAGGAGACTCGGTGAGTGGGTGGTGAGTGGTGAGTGGTGAGTAGCTGGTAGTAGTGAGTTCCTTAAGGTAGTGGTTGCGGGGCCGGTGCGGTGGCCGAGGAGTGAAGAAAGAAAGGGTCCTTGGGTTTCCTCTTGGTTTGGTGGTGTGTGTGGAGGCAGAGGAAGATCGGACCAGAAAGGGCTGTCGCTACGTTGGGCCAGATCGCCCGCGCTAGGCGCCGATCAACAGATATGCTTGTGTGTACATCTGTACTGCATACCGGTACCATGTATCAATTTCTTCCAGAACGTTATCTTTGTCAGTTCTTGCTTTGAGGTTGACATGGCGAATGCATTGGTCTCGAAGCGCCACTGCGGTCTCCTCAAGGCTGAGGCGGCCATCAACCATGCATGTGGGTCTCAGGCAAGACACCGGAGAAGTCCTGCGATGCTATTATAATACTTACAAGTACAGGCAAGGTACTTTGTTCATGGATCTTCGTCTGGGGTACTTCTCGCTTAAGAGTGGGCGGAATAGGACTAACGCGTCAACATCACATCACATCTGCCGCTGCTTCCATTCGTCCTCTCCCCTCGCTCCAGCATTCCAAACATCCAATAACATGGCACTTGCAGTAGCATTCGAGCTTCACCATCAGCTTCTAGACGCGCTGGTATGGAGCATTTGCTATCCTCTCGCCTTTCTCAGTCAAGAAGGTGAAAGCAAGGCAGCGATATCAACGAATCAATGCTTGCAAGAAGCAAAGCCAAGATTGGTTTCAGCTCAGAAAAGCAGCGCCTAGAACAACATCACCACACACCACCATGCAAGCCCCTACACTCGACACTCGACACTCGACACTCGGCCACAGGTTCTAGCGCCGGCAGGAGCCAGCAGTAGCAGTCTTAGTAAGCCTCTTGAGACAACACGTCTAAGCCTGGCCCACCTCAGCAAGCCTCCTTTACATGTCGCGTGGCAGATCCAGCCTAACAAAGACACCACACTCCTCCTACCTCTACCTACCGAGTCTGCCCTCGGCGACCTGAAACTACCGCCATGTGGCGCCATCACTTCGCTCTCGCCCGTATGAGACCTTTGGTAGGTCCAGCCAACCCCGTGCCATCATGTACCTCTGACTTGAGAGGCGCGCGTACACACGACTCCGCCGTCGGCATCAAACCATGTGATTCCTACATACCTCAAAGATATTAACGTGCGGCAATCTCCGACCAACCGCCACCACATCCAGCTATCACTCCAGTCTACACAACCACACGGCGAGTTTCCACTACCAACAATTGACTTGTTCTCCCGAACAAAGCTCCAAAGAAAAATCCTTTGGCCTCCCGGAAATTGCATCACCTCCAAGAAAACAAAGCTGAACAAAGCCTTGAATTAGAAATGCATCCAGCGGCCTGGGAAACAATTGACTTGATCTCCATAATATCTCAGCCTCTCCCTCCTCCTTCTATTCTGGACGTTCACGAAGTTCGACAACAGCAGCAGCACGTTGAGAAATCACATTTTCTCCCTTTTCCTTCTCTTCACTTTTTCTTATTTCATTCTCTCTTCTTTTTCTTTCGGTCTCTGCTGGTCAGAAACCCTCACGAGTCTACTACTACTCACTACACAGCTAAGGTTTGGTTTATTCTCTTATCTTCACCCTCATCACAACTCAATGACCGACTTCGCAATGGGCGACGCTCCTCCCCACCGGAACAACCGGGCTGGTCCTCGTAGGAACGGGAATAACAACAGAAACCAGAACAACAACAACAACAACAACAACAATTATCAGAACAACAACAGAAACCAGATGACTTGCAATATCTGCAATAGGCCTGGTCATGTTGCCAGGGACTGCCGATCAAATCCGAATGGCAACGTGAATGGTAATGTTAACACTAACAGAAATGCCAACCGCGGTAATGCTGGCAACAATGCCAACAACAACAACTTCAATAACGCGAATGGCGGTCGCCACAGGGCTAATCCGGACAATACCAAGCCGAATGATCAGTGCTACATGCACCCTCGCAGTTCACACAGCAATGCCGAGTGTACTAACCCGATGAACGTGTGGTCTACTAGAAATCCGGCTAAGCAGAATGGCCAAAACAACGGTCAGCAGCAGCAGCAACCCCAGCAGCAGCAGAACCAGAACAGGTGGCAGAACAGGCAGCAGAACCAGCAGAGCTTCGAGGAGCATTTGCGCGCGGTCCAGCAAGCCCACTACGTCGACCTGAAAAACAACTTTCAAGCCATTCCAGGAGCAGACTGCAACTACTGCGAGCGCTGTAACAAGGTGGGTCACCTGGCCGCCTCCTGCTCAGCGCCAGCAGTCAACGACAGGGCCAAAGGCATCGCCTGTCTCCAGTGCTGGAACCACGGCCACGACGCGTCCAACTGTAAGCACCCAGCCTTCTGCGGCAATTGCAGGACTCTCGTTTGCGAGAGTCTAAACAACCCAACGCAAAAGTGCCCACGTAAGACTCACGTCGGAAATATCTTTAGATCTCCTATATCCCCAGAAGCGCAGCAGCAATATGCTACAACGTTCGACGCTGCACCGCAAGCACAACAGCCCAAAGCCAATCCTATATTTGGATTCCAGCCCCAGCCCAACCCGCAACCCCAAGCAGCCGCCCAGCACATCTTCAGCAAAAACTCACAATTCTCCAACCAAGTCTCCACCGACACTAGGTCCGTACAGGAGTACGTCATTCAATACATCGCCCAGCAAACAGCAGAGAAGAAGCGCCTTGTGGAAGCCAAGTTCCAACGCGCCCTGGCCTCCTACCCGCTCCACCTGTCCAACGACTTCATCACCCAAACCGAGCGCCAGCTCTGCGTCGTCGACCCCTCCAACCCCAAGATCAAACTCTCCACGGGCCTCGAACCCACCGCCGAGATCGAGACCCTCTGCAAGAAGTGGATCGACACCAGCGCCTTCGCCATCGCGGCGGCCATGATCCGCTCCGGCTTCAATTTCTTCCGCGACCCACGGGCGCTGGGCGGGCTTCACAGGGCGCAGAAGCCTGTTTGTCTGACCTGCAAGGGCGAGGGCGTCATTCTCGACGCTGCTTTCTATGAGCTCCGGCCTGGACACGTGGATGTGTCCGAGGTGGCGGATTACATGCAGTGGGGTGTCAGTGTTGTTTTTAGTTGTGGGTGTTGTAGGCACCATGGGTTCACTTGGGTTGGACCGGGTGAGGTGCTTTGATTTGGTTTGTTTCTGAAAAAGTCAAGGTGAGTGATGGTAAGTGAGATGTGGATTGTGATTTCTGCTTTGTTGATTTATTGATCTATTGCGTGGGCGAGCGAGCAAGCGAGCGATCTTGACTTTTCTTTTTGATGGCGATATACCAGCTATTGGCTGATGGAAACCCAGTTGACGAGGTGTGCTACAACTGGCTTGATGGCAACATTTCGATGGTAAGTACGTTGGTGGTTCCATTGGTCATAGCTGACGGTATTTTTTCTTCTTCGCGGTTACGAAAATACATGGCCACATTCCGATTGGAAAATACTTCGTTGCGTCGTACCTGCCTTACAATGCCGCCGTTCGTCAATCAGCCAATAATGTCATAGTGTGACATTTGCACTGTAGGCGTTCCTCGATATAATTGGTCATGGGGGGTTGTACTGCTTTGACTTGCAGATCAAGAACGAGCCGGACAAAGAGACATCTGCAAGCAACAAAGGGACTTAAGCATGTGTGTTCATCGTTCCATCACTCGAACTCGGTCTGAAGTCTCGAGCAAAACTTTTGCAGGCACGGCGCACATGTAGAGCAACCTGGTGCTGTCATGGACGGCCGTGAGACGCAGTACCGCAGTCCTCACGTAAGTGTCGCAAAGTGTCGCAAGGACAGCCTCGCTGACAAGGGATCCGATAGAGAGACAAGAGCATGATCTCGCATTAATAGTGGTACACGCCGCCATTTTTCCATTCCGAGTCTACTTTGACACACACTGACACAGACACAAAGAACACGTTAACAAGCCAGTAGAAAAGCAGCATCCATCTGCTCAGTAGTTCCTTTCAATTCCATGCAAAGCCGATTTCAACCCAGTCCGTGAGAAATTCGGTCAATTGGTTTTCCCCCGTCAAACACCTGTTGAACGCCGCCCGCCATTCCAATCACCATACATGTAGCCAGGTACGATTAGCGCTGCTTGCGGGCAGAGGAGCGGCCTCCCTTCTTCGCGCTGGTGCCGGCCGAACCGTTGGTGTCGACGCTGGCGGCGCGGGAAGGGCCGTTGGGCGTGCCTTTGACGCCGTTGACGACTTTGTTCTGTGAGGGATGGATGTTAGCTTCGATGTACGAACAGACCGGGTGATGGCTGGACATCAAGAGGACTCACCTTTGCGCCACCGGTGCTGACACGGCCCTTCTTCTTGCTCGGCTCCTCGATCTCCTCGGACTCTTCGTCTTCGACCACACGCTTGTTCTCCTTGCCGTTACCGCCTTCCATTTCCTTGGCGACGGTGGTGATGAGGGTGGTGCAGCGGCGGCCAATCTCTTGCGGAGTGCGAGACAGGAAGAACCAGTCGAAGCGGAACAGCGGGCTCTCGCGGATCTCGTCGCGGATCTGATCATACACGCCCTCCCTGTCGAGGCCGAACTTGTCGAGCATGACAAGCAGGAAACGGTCTTCCTCCTCAGTGTAAACCTTCTTATTCGTAGTAGAGACGGTGTAGTTGAGCTTGAGCTGCTGCAGGGGGACGCGGTACATCTTGAGTTTCTTCTTTAGCATCTCGGCCTGCTCGACGACCCGCTGCGCCTTCTGCTCGCCCTCCTTGATGGCGGAGATGTGCTTTTCCCAGTTTGCAATCTCCTTGTAGCGCTTCCAGAATGTCTTTGCGTAGATCTTGATCTCATCAGGATCCTTCGAATCCACCTCGAGCGCGATCTGGTCGTAGGCGTGGCGACCGTACTTGGCAGACCCGTTGATGAATTGCTGGAAGTCGCGCTTGTTCCACTCACCAAAGCCGTTCTGAGCCAGGCTTTCCTTCTCGGCCAGCTCGTCTTCGTCAAGAGGCTCGGCCTCGTCGATCATCTGCTGTTCCAAAGCCTGGTCTTCCGTACGCTGTTCCAGTGTGTCTTCGTCACCCTCAGCCAGAGGTGCCTGGATCTTGTTCTCTTTCCTGAACCAAGCGGTTTCCTTCTCCTGGAGGTCGCCAAGACGCTGGTCGAAGAACTGGTAGTCGTGCATAGCCTGCTGTTTAGGTGCACGGGGCGTCTTGGGCTTGGGATCCGCCGTCCTTCCTCCGGTCATGAGCGCCTGGCGGTAGTACTTATCCATGCTGTAGCTCTGCTCCTTGCGCTCACGCTTCGAGGGCTCGATCCAGTTGAGTCCAATATCCTTCTTCGGGTTCAAGAACTTCTCGCCATTCCACTCGTAGGCGCTGCCTGCCTCTGAGCTGAACTTTTGCAGGTCGTCAATGCCGAGCTTCTCGTACTTGTCCTGCATCTCCTTTGTCTTCTCCTCGCCCTTGCGAAGGATGGCATCAATATCGTATGCGTCATCCTTGTCGTCAGAACCAGCATCGGTAGAGAAGACGTTGCTGGCGCCGTGCTGAATCATACCAAGAAGCTCGTCTTTGCTAGAGGCGGCCTTGGCCTGTTGTTGTGCGCGGCCCTGCTGGATGACGAGCTGGTCGAGTCGAAGCTTTTGAGCAGCACGCTCCAGGACCTTCTCCTCAATGGCCTGCTCGGTGACCATACGGAAGACCTGGACTTGCTTCTTCTGTCCAATTCGATGAGCACGGTCCATGGCCTGCAGATCAGCCTGCGGGTTCCAGTCCGAGTCGAAGAGCACAACGATGTCGGCACTGGTCAAGTTGATGCCCAGTCCACCAGCACGAGTAGTAAGCAAGAAGAGGAACTTCTCAGAGCCTTCTTTGTTGTAGTCGTCGATGGCAGCAATGCGGTCTTCGTGGGCAGTGGAACCATCGATACGGCAATACTGGTAGCCGCGGAAGACCGAGTAGTCCTCCATTATGTCCAGGACACGACTCATCTGCGAGAAGATGAGGACACGGCTGCCGGCTTCCTTCATGCGCTTCAAGAGCTTGTCAAGCATGATCATCTTGGCCGAGTTGTCGATCAGGTGCTCATCGGTGGTGTAGGGCGGGCCAGGTTCAGCACCATCGAAGAGGTATGGGTGGTTGCAACACTTGCGCAGTTGCATGACGATGTTGAGCAGGCGTGTCTTGCTTTCCTTCTTGCCTGCAGCGTTGTTCACGGCATCGATGTCCTTTTCAAGAATTTGCCTGTACCACTTCTTTTGCATGGGTGTCATGCCGACGTAAAGGTTCACCTCCTTCTTTGGCAAAAGACTCTTTTCGACGTCGGCCTTGACACGACGCAGGAGGAAGGGACGCAGCACGCGGTGCAGCTTCTGGACCACCGAATCCTGGTCCTCTTGCTGGCCTGAGAACCACTGGTCGAAGGCTTCTGATTCACCAAAGACATCGGGCATGAGGAAGTTGAGAAGTGCCCATAATTCGTGGAGGTTGTTCTGGAGCGGTGTACCTGTGATGAGGAGGCGGTTGCGGGAGTTGAAGATGCGGATGATTTGCGCAAGCGACGACTCCTCGTTCTTGATGCGGTGGGCTTCGTCAATGATGATGTATTCCCAGGCGAACTTTTTCAGGTGGCTCTTCTCGCGCAGGATCATTTCGTATGATGTAATACACACATCGAAGTCCTCCGTGACAAGGCGGTCCTTAATCAGCTCCGCGCGAGAGTCTTTGTCTCCCTGGAGAACCAGAACATTGATGTCGGGAATCCATTGGCCGAACTCGCGCTTCCAGTTGTCCAGTGTTGATTTCGGAACAACGACCAAGTGAGGTCCTTTGATGTCTTGTACGAAGCGTAGGTAGCCGATGAAGGAGATTGTCTGCAGCGTCTTTCCTAGACCCATCTCATCTGCCAGAATACCAGAGATACCGTTCTCGTGCAGGCTGACCAGCCAGTTCAAGCCAGCAACCTGGTAATCTCTCATCTCACCGTGAATGTAGCTGGGACTCTCACGGAAAATGGTTTCGCTCTGTTTGCCCTCTTGCTTGCCCTCGCGGAGCAGCTCTGCATCCTCTTCCTTCTCTGTTCGCCTCCTTCTGCCGCCATCAGCACCGCCCTTGCGCTTGTTGCCAGCGATCCTGGCCTCCTCTTCGTGGTCCTGTCGGTCAATCTCTTGCATGATCTCCCTGATCTTGGGATTAGGGCTTGCGTCGATGAAATGTCTGAATAAGTCGGTCAAGCCAAGCAAGTAGCGGAATCGTCTGACCGAGTCGTCCTCTTTGTTCTCGCCGAGGCGATCGTGCTTCTTGCCCAGAACAGTCTTGCGCAGCGCGTTGCCTTCCCAGCGGCGTTTGCGACCATCTGTGGGTGCTGCATCGCCTACTACGCTGTTGGCGGTGCCAGTGGGGTTGGACTCTGAATCTGTGTAGTCGGGGGTGTCGAGCATGACGTCGGGCAAGGTGCCATCGCCGGCTCCGAGGCCGGTCGCGCCGCTCATATCTGGTTGAATGTGGTGGTCTGGAGGTCCCTAAAACTCGGTTTGACGCGCTTTCATCAAGGAGTAACTTTTTCGCGTTTGCGTTTGCGCGTTGCCGTCTTGCAAGCCGATGAGGGTCCGAGTTCGTTTGCCTGATGTAAAGGGAATCCTGCAGTGGCCGGGCGATGTTTGTTGCGCTATGCAATGGGGAGGTGTGAGGTGCAAGGGTGTGGGGAGTTTGAAGAAGGAAAGTCGCGACAACGCGGAGCGCGACGCTCGGAGGCCCGAGCGTTAGGTACTTTACAGTGCCTGCGATGGATGACGAACTGTCAAGCTTTCATCTCCTCGACCACCAGACCATATTTCCTCACACATGCCTTCCAGGACAGCGTACCTATCATTTGTTCGAGCGCGAAAGAGACGATTGGGCTCGCGAGCTTTCATTCATGTATCTTGTTGCGACGCTAGTAATCTCGACAATCATGCGCGACAAGCAACATTCCTTGAACCCTTCAAAATCATCTCACTTCAATTGCCAGTTCCTGTCAACAAGCGAGGATTCGCAAGTGTGATCTCCTTGCTCTTCTTTGCCTTGGCCGGCCACTTTACGTTCATTGGATAGGATTCGGCAATCGTTGGTGTCCTGGCAGGACTTCATTATGGATCCTCGTCGGCGATGAATTGACCAGCCTTTCTTGCAAGGTCGGAACTCTACTGATGCCGTACAATGACCAGCCATACTGCTGGATAAAGCACCACCCTTGACAACAACTCCATCCGCCATGGACATACTGTCTAACGATGGCTCGATACTCGCCAACATGGCACACGGTCTGACTACACATTTTCTGGAGACGATTTCAACAGCTGTCGCACCGTCAGACTGCATGCTTCCCAGAGTCTATTGTAAACCGCCTTCTTCCTCGTACAATTCTGCCACTGCTTGTTCATCGATGCTACAGATGAGCCTGGTCGTCTGATCGTGTCATTTAGTAGGGTTAGGGTTGGGTTTCACGGTTTGGCAATGAGGCCAACCACGGACAACACTCGAGAGTATGACGAACCTCCATGACATGTGATGTACATGTATATAGCTAGATGTCAACGGTAATATAGTCATGCCTATCGGTCTTGAGTATTGGTGACATGCACGTGTGTAATCGTGTTGAGCACCGAGTTTGGCAAGCAACTCGCATCGTCTTTGCGTCGATGCAATGTTCGATTGACACCACTCGGCGAATGTTCATATATAGCACCTGTATAGCAAGCCATTGATTTGAATGAAACCTGATATACCACAAGTCCACCAAACATAGTCGAGAACAATCACCGAGCTTGTTCAATTGCAATCGTACGAAAGAGCGTGGTTTCAATAGTGAATTCCGCTGTAAGGGAAGATATCACGCTGACAACGAGACAAGATTCTACCGTCGGAGGTAAGTGTTTAACGAAGCAGAGTTTAGTGGGTAACAGGCTTTGACCTTGACAATACAATCGAGACTGTACGATTGTGTGGTTAATAGAATAATGGCAGCAACTAGTGACATGTAGGTGAGGTGAAGATCACTGCTATCTGCACGTGACTTCACCGCGATGAGTCGGGCGAATCGCGGCTAATGATAGGACGGGAGATTCATTGTTTCGTTTCCGTTTCGCTGTGGAAAAGTGGAGCATGAAGCGAATTGGATTTATAAGCAACGTCCGGAAAGCACGCAAGCACATCGAAAAAATTGCAGCAGCCAGAGTTACACACGACATAGGTCATCATCGTGACAGTATCTATACTGACTGGACTGGACTCCTCGAATGCAAGGATAGAAGCAGCTCAAGTAGCGTAGACATATATGTGCAGATACTCTGGTCTGATTTGGAACGTGCGCTGCGAAACAAAGCAGAGATTGAAAGATGGCTGGGGCGGGTGATTGCAATAAAGATTCTGTAACGTCTCTCGTGGTGAAATGTCAATCTGTCGTGGAGATCGCGCAAGATCTCGATGGCCAGGAAAGCCGGATGCCGCGGCGTTTTCTGCCAAGGCCGTCAGCGCTCCAGTTCTGTTTCCCATTTCTTCTCCAACCTTTGAAATCTACGTCACCATTTTCACTGACATCACCGGGCATCCATCCTCGATACACACCGCGTTACTAGAGCCGCCTCATCAAGACGACGACGAGTTCTCTCGCTGAAACGCCCTGTGCAGCTGCTGCCTGAGCCTGTGCTGCCACACTGCCAACACAAAGCCCGCGCGCGCCTTTGTTCGAAGTCCTCGGGCGCAATTCTGTCGATAGACGAGCACACCAGCCGAAACACGCGCCTTCAGCCATCACCGCGCGCCATCACACAGTCGTAAGTCTCCCATCAAACCATCATCCCCATTGAGCAGCGACGGCCAGTAGCCAGCACGCGCTTTCCACGTAGTCATCGTGCCTCGAGTGCTGCCAGAAGAGAGAGCGTGAGAGCGTGAGAGCGTGAGAGAGACAGAAGGCGAGAGCGCGATTTGCCACCGGGCTAGCGGCTGGCCTGGAGATTGCATTTTTCGACGCGGCTTGCCGGGCTGCTGAGCACCGCTCTCCCATTCACGGCGTTTCGCTGACTCCCGCAGCAGGCAGTACAAATTCGTGCATCGTGTGAAGAAAGCAGTCAGTCGTGGTGTGAAGGAAAGAAGGTCAGATCGATCCGAACAAGGTACCTGCACTTGAGCTTGGAGCCGCAGCGTCATAGGTAATTCGGTCTGCGGTCGCGCCTGCCATACCTTACCTCATACCTTCAGCGATGACGCAGTCACCTGCAACTCAAATGGATCGAAGCAAGTCCAACTCGCCGACCACGAGCGGCGGTCCCAACACCAACAACACCTCAGGTATGTCGCCGTCGCCGTCGCATTTGACCTCGTCATCGCCGCGCATTCCCGCTGCTGCAATGCGTCGCGCGCGCGTTCGCCCATCGCGTCGCCGCCGCCGCGACCGCATTGCATCATCGCCATCCCGCCACCACCACCGGTGTTCATTGTTCGAAACATTCACTGACATTGTCGATCAGATAATCCCAAAGACTCGAACGAGTCCAAAGACAATCAAGAAGGTAGGTCGGCAGTGCTGTCCTCTACCGCCAACACCATCACTGACCCCAACTGCAGAGAAGCAAGTTCCCTCCATCAAGGGACCCGACAGCGACGACAGCAAAGAGGGTTCGTCCACGACCAATGCTCCTCTCGCTCCGCCACCCAAGCCAAACCAGAACGGCGGCGACGACTACTTCTCCGGAGGCAACAAACCAACTCATTTCTCTAGCGAGCCCAACCCGTTCGAGAACGCATTCGGTAGCAACCCAGCAGACACTCCAGGCAAACCGCAGTTGCCCGGTGTAACTAGTCTAACATCGCCGGCGTCGCTTCTACCTTCGGTCACACCTGGCTGGCCAGGTTCACTACGCTCTGGACCATTGAGCCCTGCAATGCTTACCGGGCCTACGAGTAACAACGACTACTTCAGCGGCGATCACCACTTCTCCGGAAGCTTCCCTACTCCAAACGAGTCTTCTCTACGTACCGGATTAACGCCAGGCGGTGGCGGGTCTATGTTCCCGCAGCCTTCGCCTAACTCACAAGCACTTTACAACTCGCTCCAAAGTGGTGGCGCAACCCCTGGTACCCTCGATTTCCATCGCACTGCTATGACTGCACGCGCTCACAGTCAACAAAACACTAGCTTCAACATGCCCAACTCAACGTCCCAATCTCAACCAAACCCTAATATCCAACCGGATCTCGACAGCAAACCATACAATCCGAACGCTCCACAGCAGCAACAAGACAACCAGGACCCATTCAGTTCGCACCAAACGAACGATGCCGCCAATGGACTGTTCATGCTCGCGCAAGCTGGTGGTCAGCAGCAACAGCAGCGCAATGGTCAACAAACCTTTGGTGTCCCACCTCAACACCAGGGACAGCAACAGCAGAACTTCCATGGCATGCAACAGGATCAGAACTTGGACAACCGGGCAGCCAAGAACAGCGTTGGTAGCAACCTGTCTGGCGACACCGAGAACGGCCCTGGCGACTACTCTGATGTAGGCAGCGAGACCAAGCCTCAGGCCCGCGCTGCACGCGGCAAGAAGGGATCTGCCGGTAAGGGCGCTGCCAATGGCAAGCGGAAGACCGATGAGACTCCAAGCAAGCCCAATAGCAAGCGACAGCGCACAAACACAAGTATGGGAAGCGCAATGGACATGGAGATGGATGAAGAAGAAGAGAACGACGAGAACGCTATGAACGACACACACCCCGACGGCAAGAAGATGACTGATGAAGAGAAGCGAAAGAACTTCTTGGAGCGCAATCGCGTTGCTGCACTCAAGTGTCGTCAGCGCAAAAAGCAATGGCTGGCTAACCTTCAGCAAAAGGTCGAGATCTTCTCAACAGAGAATGATGCGCTTGCAGCAACGGTCACACAGCTCAGAGAGGAGATTGTCGGTCTCAAGACTCTACTGCTTGCCCACAAGGATTGTCCTGTGTCGGCCGCTCAGGGAATCAGCTCTCAAGCCATCCAGCAGATTGCCGGCACCGACGGCGGCCACCAATACAACAACCCTTACGGGATGATGGGCCACGGCATGCAAGGTCAGATGCAGGGTCAAATGCAGAGGAGGTAAGAGAAGATATCCCTGTCTCTTTGACATATACTCTTTGCCAACGCCTCTCACAGTTAGGCCCTCCCTCCGATAGCTGATCATCTGGCCGACTTGATCGCAAACGAGTCAGAGGAAGACCGAAACATGTCGTCTCCATGTCCGTCCTTTTTGCCTAATAGAGCCATCCGAAAATACTAGGCTACCGGCGACTCCGCGTGACCCGCTCCGCAACGAGCAATCTTTTTAAAAACTGTACATGAACATTACTCCACCCACCGCGCATTGGTTTCGCCTCATACTCAATGGGCAATAGAGTGTCGGCAAGACAGGAATGCGCGTGGGAAGGAGGCTTAGGGAAAGGGAAAGGGAAAGGGAGCACGAGGTGTTTTGTATACACAAATCGGTGGTTGGCGTTGATTTTTCTCTTGCTTCGGGTTGGTTTGCTTTGGTGTGCGTCCGACTTTTGTGTTCGCTTGATTTACAAACATCATTCCTGCTGCCGCCTTTGGGCCAGGGCCATGGGCAGACGAGGAAGAGGACTCTAATTTCCCCTTGCACTCGCAGCCTGCAGAGCAACATTCGACACACGATACGATAGGGCCTTGCTTGCCTTGATTTTAATTACTTCAGAAACAAAGAATACTGCAATGTTTAGTCCAAAATGGAAGTTGATGTTTCTTTTTTGAAAAAATGCTTATCGTACAGTGTCACAACGTGTCATGCCTCATACGTCCTTTTAAGACTATAAGTATCTCTCGAGTAATATTTCCTTTTTGTACATCCGCTATGCCGATTGCCTTCCTGACAAATGCAAAATAGCTGCTGCTTAAATAACAATGAGATAACATCACCCCATCACCGCATCCCCAATCAATCGCTATCACTGTCACTGCTACTGTCTGAACTGCTGCTGTCTGAACTACTGCTGTCATCACTGGACGAAACGTCCGTCCTCGCCTTCCTCCTGCGCCTCGCCGGCTTCGCCACAGCAGCAGGCTTGGGTTTGGGAGCAGGCGCAGGCTCATCATCGTCGTCATCGAATTGAATCCTCTTCGCTCCTCCCGCGGCTGCGATCTTCTCCGCCGTCCACACCGTGCGGCGCTGGTCTCTGTCATTGGCGGCTGGAGGAGCGGCGATGACGGGTGGAGGTCGGACGGGCGGGTCGTTTTGCGCGGAAATGGGCTGCACAGCAGGAGCAGCAGCAGCAGCAGCAGCAGCAGCGGGTTTCGGCGCGGCAGCAGGTTTGGCTGGCTTTTCGATCGTGACGGGCAGAGGGGCGTAGTTGAGCAGTTGGGTTAGAACAGCTTGAGCGCGAGCGGCGCGGTCGAAGTCGGCTTGTTCGAGGTTTGCGGTGGATTCGGTGAAGGACTCGATGGCGTTGTTGTAAGCCTCCCTACGAGTGGCGGGTTCCTCGTACCCGTTGAAATCGAATTTACGCCCGCCCTTCTCGGCTACGTCGCGCAGGACTTCGTCGGCACCTTCGACGAGTCGTGTGCGAGCGCCAGCACCTTGTAGGCCGGCGACGTAGGAGACTATGGCCTCTGTGTAAGGAGCGGGGACGCGGTAGAGGCTCCAAACGTTTTTGAGGAGATGGTTCTCTTTGGATTTGTTGAATTTCCAGTTTGATTTGTCGTGGTGGAATTGGTGCAGGTAATCGACGTAGGCTGATGGAGGAGCTGTGGCTGATGATGCTGGTGTTGGTTGCTGGGCTTGGGCTTCGACTGCTTTGCGCTCTTGCTTTGCGGCTTTCTTCGCTGCTTTGCTTTCGCGGCGTTCTTGTAAACTGGGCATACTCTCGACATTGGGGTCTTGGGTCTGAGCTGCTGCTTGGTCGACTTTCTTATCGCGTTTGGAGGCCTTGGTCTTGGCCTTGGTTTCTGCGGGCGATTCCTGGGCTTTGATCTTCTCGGCCGATTCGGGAGTTTCTGGTACTACGATTTCTGTCGAAGGCTTGGGTGGCGTGTGAGGTTGGTTGCCGGCTGCCCAGGCTTTGAAGTAGTTCTGGCCAGTCTCGCCATCCTCCGCTTTGGTCTCTGCCGAGAAAGAGACGGCTTTCTTGCCAGCGGGAGTCTTGGTTGGTGATTGCGAGCCGCTCAAGATGCTTCTAGGAGCTGGAGATTCGAGTCTGAGGTCGCGAGACGCTTGCTGCTTGTTGCGTTTTGAGGGGTTCTCTTGCTCGGCTTCTTCGTCTCGCGATCTTTTGGCGCCAGCGTGAGTTGCTCCGTTTGTCTCTGTGGTTGTGGAGACAATTGGGGTGTCGTCTGCAGTCTCTTTGGCATATTTCAATTTGAGCCCTATTTTCTTCCAGGCGGGTACATGTTGTGACATGTTTGCTGGTGTCTGATTCAAAGCGGTATTTCCACTTTGAATTTCCAGTAATGCAAGTCTTGAAGGTTGCCAATGGAGTTATCCGCCTTATCCCAAGCAAAAAATGTAGAACTTATTTCTTGAAGTCGCCGACGAGGGCACGGACCTCGGATCCTTGGGTGCTCGTCAGAGCTAGCCGCGTGAGCTCAACTGCCTGTGAGCGGCCCAAGGTGTCTCTACCTATCTACAATCAAACACCACCACCACTTCTCGTCGACACTACTGCCCATTTGCTTGATCGAAAGACCGCCACATCTTCGATTCCAGATCACACACCGTTCAACTACATTTCACCACAGCCAATACCGTCATCATGGCGAGCATGTCTTCCTCATCACCAAGGGCGATTCGGACATCTAGCTAACAGCACATCTCAAATAGGCGGCTTCGACAGACACATTACCATCTTCTCGGACCAGGGTCGCCTCTACCAAGTCGGTGCGTAGCCATCCACGCTCTACCCACCCATCGATTCACCCCGACAACACTGAACGCAATCGCTTACAATACCGCCATTACAGAGTATGCATTCAAGGCAATCACCGCGGCAAACATCACATCGATTGGTGTACGAGGCAAGGACTGCGCCGTAGTCCTGTCGCAAAAGAAGGTGCCGGTATGTTTGGACACGCGTTGTTTGAAGTCATGATGGACTATGAGACTGAGTCGAATGCGATTGTAGGACAAGTTGATCGACCCCGAATCCGTGTCATACGTCTACAAGCTCTCGCCTTCTGTCGGCTGCGTCATGACTGGCTCGATAGCAGATGCACGTGCGTCGGTGATGAGGGCGAGAGGTGAAGCGGCAGAGTTCAGATACAAGTACGGCTACGAGATGCCCTGCGACGTGCTCGCGAAGCGCGTTGCCAACATCAGCCAGGTCTACACTCAGAGGGTATGTTTCCGAAGGGTCAAAGCTAATATTGACCATGTTGACGCTAACCACCGCGACAGGCCTACATGAGACCGCTCGGCGTAGCCATGACCCTCATCTCCCTCGACTCTGAATTCGGACCCCAGCTCTACAAGTGTGATCCTGCAGGATACTACGTCGGTTACAAGGCCACCGCCTCAGGACCCAAAGCACAAGAAGCGCTGAACTTCATGGAGAAGAAGCTGAAGAACAAGGACCACGCTGAGGGCAACTGGGAGGAGGTCGTTGAGCTGGGCATCACTGCGCTCAGCTCGGTGCTGAGTGTGGACTTCAAGAAGGGAGAACTCGAGATCGGTATTGTTGGCGGACCTAAGGTCAAGGGCGAGGAGGGCACCGACTCTACATTCCGTGCGCTGACTGAGGAGGAGATCGATGAGAGGCTGAACGCGATCGCTGAGAAGGACTAAATGGTTGAGGAGTCCGTCATGACATGAGAGGCAATAATGCTGCCAACCTCACATCCTGCTGACAGCCTATAAGCAAAGGCGCAGCAGGTACGAAGATGCATCCTTTCCACACAGTCAGAGCATACCAATGATACAGAAGCCCGTACGAAAATGTAAGAGTACGTCAGAAAGACACGGAAGATGCTAGCATTCCCGCGTGCCTTTGCGTTGCTGCATGCTTTTCTTTCCATACTTTTCCAGTGGTGTACAGCGGCACAGCAGCACAGCTCTGATCGAAATGCAGCTATGGTACATGTAAATGCAAGCCTCGCAAGCCTCAATTCTCCGCTATTTGGAGAACTGTCTTGCGCTCTCCGGCCTCTCCGTCAGCCACTCTGCCCTCAGCCCCACGCTTAACCGATCACGATAGAGGATAGTGCCGAGTTCGTCTAACCTCATCGAACTCACTAACGGAACCTCACTTCGCTGGCCTGGGGCGCTATTCCTATTATCACTGCATCTTCCAGCCGGGCGACGCCACAAAACCAATTCAGAGAGCCATGGTCGAGCTATGGTTACCGCCCCGCCAATGGCGAAGACTATTTCGTCGACTCATTCTCTACCGACAACGGCCACGACAGCAATGTTCATGGCGCACAGTGGCCGCATGGACAAGTGCATTTCTTCAGCTGTACACAGCCACACGTGCGGCTCTCGTCAGTCGTTGGTTGTGCATGCAGCGTGGCAGCCCTGCCGATATACTTCTACCGTGTCATCAGTGGCTGGACCTTGTCCGCATACAGTAAGATCAAGTTGTCTGACGACAATGCGACAAAGGCGTCAGCGTCCTGTGAGAGCTCTGCCTCATACTTTCTGCACCTCATTCCCTCATGTACACGGTTGTGTGACGTTCGCGATCACGGCTGCGCACTCATGTTGCTGCATTGCATCCATCGCTTCGCACGTGCTGGGAACGCTTGACAGGCCTGTCTGCAACGCTAGCTTTAGACTACCTCACAGTCAACGACTTCGCATTCCTCTACGAGCGATACGACCACTCGATGCCGCCTTGGCTTACCTTTTTCCATCACTAGCTCCTCATGGATGCCACGAGGTCCTGCGAACTTACACCATGCGTTGCTTCTTCGCTTAAGCTCACAGATCTAATGCTCTTCACTATGCCGCTTCCATTGGACGCTTGACATGATGCTAGACACCTCAAAGCATCCAAGATACCGTAGGAACTACCATGCCCCTGTACATTGGGAACTGTCACCACTCCCCCCTGGTCTTCACGGATGGTTCCTCTACTGCACGTCAAGGTATGTCTGTCTATCCATCTATACATAAGTGACACTTTCCGCCATGCTTCCTGCCGGCCCAGGAACTCAGTATTGTCGATCAATCCTTCCCTTTCACCTGTTTTGTCCTTTTCGTTGATACCCTACCTTACTGCTTTCGTCATACATAATCTCGAGCTTCGATCCTACATCTTACGAGCTCCGCCGATCACTTCTTTCCAATTCTCCGGTCCTGGTCGACCGGGAGCCCTAATACCATACACACACTGGCCATGGCCGACGGCCGTAAGTCAACACTGCAATAAACGCTGCTACGCCGCCATTGCCAGCCAATGTCTGCATGAGGTTGTTGACGATCACGCGTAGTCAACCAAGCGCGAGCGATGCGCATCGGCGAGATCATCAACGATTTCCGCGAAATCCAACACCGCATCTCCGCCATCCAAGCCCAACCGAGCCGAGAAGAATTCAACGAAGACGGTTTCGTCCTGCTTAGACAAGTCCAAGCCGAAGCCAAAGCGCTACTGAGCCAGCCGTTTCAGCAAAGTGCGAGGGGGAGAGGGACGGAGGAACATCACAAGGTTCAATTGAAACGGTAGGGCTTGCGATTCGAGAGCTATGGAAGGAATATTGGATGTCTCTGACGGTTTCTTCTTTTTCGATTTCTACAGCATCATCATCGATGCCGCCGTTCGCAGACACCGAGCGCAGAAAGCTTTCCTTCGAGCCACCGCGGCGTTACGTTGGATGAATGCAAGAGCCGCTATCTTACAAGGCCAGAGAGCGCAGGAAGCTCACGAGCCTGCTCTCTTGCAGATTCGCGAGGCTCTGCGGACTGTGAGTTCGCCTACCTTTTCCCGTTCATCGATGCAAGTCGCCTGTTTCAGGGACAGCACGGCATCGTATCCAGAACTAACAACGTCCGCAACCAGGAGCTATCGCGAATCACCGACCAACAAGTTGATTTTTCGCTCCGCTCCGCCGATGCCAGCGCTGGCAAATGGCTGCAAGAAGATCCGCCGCTATCGACCGTGCAGCGCATGATCGGGTCTTGACCATATATGAGAAACCTGGCCCGAGAGAGCGGTGGCGGCTTTGAAACGATCAATGAGAGATCTGATTCGAGGATACTGTCGATTGCTCTGTGAGCAAACGGATCCGAAGATGTGATGAGACGACGAGTAGTGTTTCTTTTGTTGATTGGATCGCGGGACATGGCAGCTGGACCTGCCCTTCTTCACTTATCACGGTCCTGGCGACTGCGGCGGCACTTGGAGAAAGAGAGAGTGATGATGCGAGAATGCGAGCATCTTAGCGGCCAGGAATTTCTTTCGGGGACATGCATAGCGTAGCGATTTGTCCATATTAGTGTAGTGTATATTGACCTAATCTCATGCTTCCGGCGTACTTGACATGAAATCGATTGGTAGATAGGTATCTGCACAGGATAGCTTTGGGTGTTTTTCGATATCTGTGTTGCTGAGTAGAGAGGAGTTACCTACTGAATTTCGAAGTTGTAACATACCAGACCGTCAACGATGTCAACCCCTCTTCGTACAATCTCCTCCAACCGTACACCTTCGTAAAAAATACACGAACCGCGCAAGCGAAAGAACTCGCCCTCAGTTTTCCCAATGAAATTTGAACTCCCCCAAACACCAGCGCTGGAAAATAGCAGATAAAGCAATGTGTTCCTCGTTCCCACCCGTCCCAAATCTTACATTTTCACTCCCTTCTCAGCCATCATGTGTGACCGAGCCATCTCAAACCTCCACCTCGCGATCCGCCCGCATACCCTCCAACACCTCCACCAGCCCACCGTGCCTCAACCGCTCCAGCACGACTTTCATCCCCTGCTGCGCCTTCGGCTGGCTCTTCTCCGTGCGCTGCAAACTGATCGTCTCGATCGCCGTCCGCACCGCGCCCGAACCCCACGAGCTGAGCCAGCCTCTCTTCGGCAGCGCCTCCTCCTCCCCACCGCCCATAACAGAAGTCGCAGTCGCCTGCTCGCCCCACCTCGCGCGCCTCTTGCGGATCTGCTCGCCAATCCGTGACTTCAGCGTAACGGAAATATTGACGGCCGTCGTCTCCTCCCCGCCGCCAGCCGGCCTTTCGTACCGGTGCTTCTCGATGACGCTCAGGACGTTGTTCCAGTCTAGATTCCGGCTCTCGCTCTCCATCCATCCTTCCCGCACGTCCACCACGCTCTTCTCTAGGATGAAACTTTGCGTGCGGCCATCAGCAGTCGCGTTGCTCAGGTAGCTGGATGGCAGCAGTTTGACGACCGCCGGCGGCATGCGCGAGCGCTTGAGGTGCAGACGCACTGTTGTGAGGCGCTGGGTCTCCGGGTCGAAGTGGCGCTCGATTGTGTCTGTGGATGCGACATGGCGAGCGTAGGGGTTTGGGTAGCGCAGGAAGTAGGCGAGCGAGACGGTGCTGAAGCCGTAGTCGTAGGTGTAGTCGGAGGTCCAGAATTTCACCATGGTTGCGGTGGGTGCGGTTGATGGGTGTAGAGCGTGGGTGCGTTTCTGCTGCTGCTGCTGCTCACTAGTGGTGGTGGTGTGCGTTACAGTCGGTAGATTAGGCGGGCGTGGTGGCGGCAGTCGTCGGCGAGACCCATTCCCTGGCGGAAAGGACTATGAGCCGTAAGTTAGGATGGATGTGAAAGTGTAAGAGTGTGTTTCGATCGTGGATGTATTCGAGGACCAAGTGACCGTTTAGGGCAAGGTGTGGTGGTATGGTCTAGAAGGGCGGCGAGCGGCGGATGTCTTTCGACGGTCGACACGGAACTCTCCTCTCCGCAAAGTCCCTTTCAAGCTTCCAAGGTTCCCGCCAGCCAATCATGCTAATGTCATTTGTGCCTTGTATGAGCGTCGCAGGTCACCGAGATGCACAGCAGGACTGAATGCCTACTGCAATGTCATTCTCGGGTCCGACCGTAAACATCATCAAATTGTCATCAGCAATCGGATACATACATGCACTCTTCCAGCCTGGAGAGGTGATCCCAAGTCACACACGCCGAGAACATTGAACGCCACGATTGGTCTGGAATTGATCAAAGAGACATTCATGAAATCGTGCTACACTACTAGAGCTGTCAACTACCTCCCTGATTCCCATCTGCGATCACGCTTTAGCCTTGGCCGCTCTCCGCCGTTTCGCCGGCTGGTAGACATCGTTGAAGTTCATTACAACACCCAAGAACCTCATATCCGTGTCGGGCTGGTCCCGCAGATCGCCCAAGAGAACAGTCATTTTTGCCTTGAACTCTCCCCTCAGCGCCTTCAGCCTGCTGCGCAAGTGGTCCAAGATTGCTCCTTCGTTACCGGCGACTGCAGCCGGACCTCCAGGTAGTGGAATGAGTTGTGGAATGGGCGAATCGACCTCACCCTCTCTAGCACCACGGCGGTTGGTAGAAATTCCGTGAAATGACGAGTTGGAGTCATCGTCTGCTTCTGTAAGACCCCACCTGCCAGCTTTTGTGCGGGTTTCGATCTTCGCTGCACGCTCTTGCCGACGTCCGAACTCGTCGATGCTGTGAGACCAGAGCGCATCGATGGCATCTTTGAAGGCGAGGATAAGCTTGAGAAGCTCGTGCAGCTGGCCCGTAAATTCTACGTTTCCGCCTCCCAAAAGACCTTTCCGCGTGATCGCCCTCAAGTAGGAGGTATGTGCGGTGATCAAAGTGTCGAGTGTGGCGTCCGGTTTCCGGATCTCTTTTTGCAAACCTTCCCAGCCGGCTTCGATGACCTCGAAGAGGATGTACCATTGCAATTGATCGATGAAGTGGATCATTTCGGCCATGGCGCCTCTTGCCATCTTCCAATCTTCGCCGAGCTTGTCACTGACAGCGCCTAGCACGCCTCGTGCACCAGTCATGCATCTCCTCCAAGTAATCCCAAGAGCGAATTGCACACGCTTGACGCGCCAGAGGAAGTTGAAGACCTTGAGATATTGCTTGCTAGCCCAAGGCGTGACAATAACGTCAAGTGGAGAGTCTATGCGGTACTCGAGAGTGAAAACATCCCATCCGATCTCGCCATGGCTGAGCTCCAGCATTCGTGCATCAAGACGACGGAGAACATCCACATCATCGTGCTGAGCGTTCGAGTTGCGAATAGCATGCTCGAGCTGGGCGGTTAAAGTGTGGCGGTATTGAGAGTTGGCTGGCTGGTCAAGATTGTCCGCTAGGGATTCCATGAGCAGTGCAACGAAGTCGCCCTGCCCCAGTAAGAGGTACTTCTTGAGTGCGGTGAGATGTGTGAACAAAGCGAATTTGTCTTCCATCAGACTCAACAGCCTTGCCATTACAGTGGTGTATGCCGAGTCAATGCTTGAGTACAGCGTTGTAGAGTCGCTATAGCTCAATTCACGTGAAGCGTCTCGGGAATGGTTCTCCACCCACGTCGAATCACCGCAGGAGTAGCGGATGAAGTTCAAACTTTTGCCAATCAAGAACACTCTGTTGGCAAAGTCGGAGGTCATGATGGTGGGTATCATCGTGGGTTGCAGAGCGTACTTGTGCTCCCAGACACTCGTTGCACCTCCACCTATGCCATCTCGGTCGTCGCGGTTCTCGTACACGAAGAACTCTTGGTGAGGATCTTCAAGCTCGCCATCATATACCCAAGCTCTCAACATATTGTAGAAAGGCTTCGTGATATTGCTGAGCAGGCGCTCGGCAAAGGTGTGCACGAATGGGTCGCCGTGGGAAGTTGCATAGGTATGGACGAGACTGATCAACTCGCCGCCTTTCTTGCCTTTGGCACTCTCAACGATAAGGCTCATCAGGCGTAAGCCCGTCGTGGCGTCGCGAGTCCAGACTACCAGGCGTTTCAAGGTCACGCCAGCCTTGCCCAAGCCACCGTGAGGTAGGCTGACGTCCAACTGTTGCAACGCACGGCGTATCTGGCCTTCCAGTTGTGCGACGAGCGACAGATATGACCGAAGTTCATTTGCGATGGCGGATCGCAGGCTCTGGCTGACCAACCCGCCGACGTCGGAGCTCTCCACAAACTGAGACAACGACCTGTACAGAAGAGCTGGTTCGGCGAGCGTATGCAGCAGGGAGACGAGTGGCGTGGGCAGATTTATCGGCAGCTTCAATGCCAGATCCGTCTGAAAAGGTAGGTTCTTCGAGGAGAGGCCTTGAAGAGTAAAAGGTAGGTCTCGCAGCAGCGCTGGTTCGCCTGGTTCCAGCTTGTCGTGAGATCCATTTTGCTGTTGCTCGGGAACCTTGTCTTCTGATACTGATTTCTGTCGTGCAGGAACTGGTCTGTCGCGCACAGGTGGTGGCTTTGGACTTGTTGGCCCGTCGGCTCTTGGTATACGTGGTAGACCATCTCTCGCAAACGCATCGTCGTATGATTTCTTGGGTTCACTTGGTCTTCTAGTAATCTCCTCGGGCTCGTCCACATCCATCTCCTCATATGCTTCGTGGGCAGGTCTTGCCTCGTCATGGTTCTCATCGTATTCCTCCTCTCCAACGCGGTGCAGAAAATAGAGAATACCCCATTTCTGGCCCAGGACCGGCTGTGCAAGCAATCTCGAGTAAAGATTCCCGAAGCTTGTTGCGCGCTCCAAACCCCGTCGCCCAGTCCCGCCTCTTGACAACCTCTCCCTGATCAAGTCCGCCGCAAGATTGACATCCTCGACTGTATCGTGCTCTGCCTGGGTGTTGACGAGATCCTGTGCTAGGGTATTCGCATCTTCCCAGCGACGCTCGGCATCCTCCTCGCTCTCGTTAGGGTATTGCTGCGGTACGAGGCGTTCCAGCAGTGATTGAAGCGCATTCTCTACACGCGCATTCCGAGTGTTGCTCATCGCAAAGGCGGCATGGTTGTGCTGACTCGGTAGTTTATTCGGTATGTCGACGCGTCCTGCACGTGAAGTCAATGAAACGCGCCTAGTTGAATATGGAGGCCTGATTCCCACGTCGTGCCTGGGGCATCACGGGAGTGTCCGCGGCTCTTGTTTATGACGGATATTCACCTTCATCTGCAACGTAGACGGTTACCACAACCAAGCGTTCACCCAACAGGATGAAGGTTCGTTCATTTCAATCGATTTACAGTCTTGAATACTCTGGCAGAGTACCACAGTCTTGTGATCATGTGCTCATCCTGTTGTCACCTCACTTCAAAAGCCGGGACTGCATCTACCACCAAGACCGTCTTCAAGAAATTAAATGTGGATTACCTACAAGCACTGCAATGAAGCCGGAATCTTCCGACTATTGCAATGTACATATGCGCCTTGGTCTTATCATCTTATGAATGCAACATACGTTACATCAGTCATCCTGCGCCTAAACTAGCCATGCCGTCCTCTTTTTCGAGACACCTGACTGTTATACGAAACAAGTACACATTGACGCTTATCGCAGGTAATTAACTGCCATCGTGTCCTCTAATGAACCTTACTGGGAAACACAGTTATACTTCCCGTCAAGTTACGCCTGTAGCAACTACTTATACCTCAATTTGCTTACCTCTACGCGATCAATTTCTCGTGGCACGTAAACCAACCGGAACAAACCCCTCACCGGTGGCGGCAACATCATACACAGGCTCTGCCGTCGGCAGTAAGGACTAGGTCTCGACTCCTTCGATCCTCCCAAGGCCTGCCATCATATATAAGGACCCTGGTGTCTGGGCGCCTGGAGCCACCGGGGCCCGGCTGAGGCCCTCGCAAACAACATCGCACACGCTTGGCGGCATCTCGAGAGCACTGATATCGTCAGCCATTTATCATTTCCTACTACAAGGTCGCCTAACCCTCTGGCTGTAGGCGCACTGGAAGCTCAGCATTGTCACGTCCGAGGTTACATTCGTCTCTGCATCGCCGTCTTCAGTCTTCTTGGGGCTTGGATCACACTCGCTTAGCACTTTCAATCAATCAAGCTTCCTGCCGGCTATATCGACAATACAACCTCTAGTCCACTCTTCTTCACAACTCTTCCCCACACGGCCCCAACACCCTCGACTGCTCCTTGGCCGCTGACGATATCCCAAGACGATGATCCACTGGCATCACTGCACTCGGGATCTAGTCTGGAGGAGGGCATGCAGAGGGGTGAGCTGGACATCCTGAGTTCTTATAAGAAGCCCTCGACCCGGATGTCTGTCGTTTGGCATCAGACATACCTATCAAGTCTTCGGTGACCTCGCTTTTTGCATACTTCATCTACCCATCATGTTATCCTCTGTTTGTGCTTTGTCGGTCTTTGCCGCCTCAGCTCTCGCTTGCGCGCAACACAACAACCACCATTACCCTGGGTCTCAGATCAAGAAACGCGCAGACGTAGATGCCGAGAGAGACTGGGAGTATGCAACATCCTACGACTGGGGCAGCATTCAGGCCGGTAATAATGATGTCACCCTCATCGACAACAGCACAACGAGCTGACCTTCCTCAGATTATGAAATGTGCCATACCGGCGCCCACCAAGCACCCATTCCTCTGTTGCTCGAGCATGGCCCTGCACTCTCCCACAAACCATCCTTTAATTACAACGGGACTTTTGTTGGCAACTTTTTCAACTGGGGCTTTGGGCCGGCTTTCACGCTCTCACACGAAGACGGCGATTACACCAGCAACCCCAGCCTGACTTATGACAACACGACTGTTTACCTCACTGGATGGCATATTCATACACCTGCCGACCACACAGTAGCCGCGAGCCGCGCTAGAGCCGAACTGCACCTTGTGCACGTCGACGCAGAGGGGAACCCAGCTGCGGTTCTGGGCATCCGCATGGAGCCGGGTCTTGTCAACTCAACGTTCGTCGAACAGCTTCCTACGCCCATGATCCACTGGAACGAAACAGAGGCGGTGGAGGAGCCCTTGGAATTGGACCTGGGATTGGCTCTTGACAATGCGGGTCGATTCGATGAGTACTGGACGTACGAAGGCAGCTTGACTACGCCGCCCTGTTCCGAGGGCATCAGGTGGTTCATGGCACGCAGGAACCTGTTTACAAGCATGACCCAGATGAGATCGATCTTGAAGGCGAGTCGCTATGGTGCTAGGGAGGTGCAGCCGATCTGGATGCACAACGTCAACGCCTGATCTTTACGGTTTATAACGTCCACACGATTGCTGTCGCTTTGAGCCTATTTGAGTGGGTCGCCATGTACATACTATGATGAAACAACGATTTTACGTCGACATCCGGCCATGGAAGGGGTTGCCATGACGAATATCACGATTGAGAAATTGCACATACAGTAAATCATGTTAACTTCCATGAACGAGAGTCACGAACAGCATCCAGACAGCTCCCCGCCTTCGGTTAATGATCCTGGTATAACATCATCAATATGTTCCTTGTCTTCCCGAAACAACAGGCGACGTCGGAATGACCCCAGCCCGCCAAGCTGTCTGTAATGCAACGGCTCGGAGCCTTTCCCCGACGGACAAACAACACTTCGACGCCTTGCCAATGCCACTACTGGGCGCTTTCTCAACATGCGACTACTTCTAATCCCCATATGAAACGCTTGGCCACATGGGAGCTGCGGAGAATTCTCCACGAGTTCGCCACATGGTGTGGAGTTTTGTGGAGTGGACATCGGCTCGACATGCCGTTGAGATTCTTCGTTGGATACGGTGGGCGCGAATTGGTTCCATGCATCATGCAGTGCAGACATGCGATTCTCCCACCTACCGCGATTTAACTAGTGTTGCGTTCTTGTGCATTCTTTCTACCCCGAAGATTTGCTTGCATACTGATGACTTCACAGCTCGACATTCCTCTAACCGAGATAACAAAAGCAACCAGTTCTTGCCATCAACCACCGAGGGCACGGCTTGCCGCCTCCCTGACAAAAACTCCTACTCACGAAAGCTCGCTACATGTGTCCACGATACCATTGACGACCTGAGATATCATGGTCACAGTCTCGCGGATGGCCTCTTTGTTTCGTGAGCGTCTGAAAAGATTCATGACACGATCCGGATGCCAAATTACGGCGTGCTTGCTCATCGCCTTCCGGTCGAGAGTCCAACGCCGGTATGCGAAGAATTCCTTCACATCAGCCTCGGTACAGGATGAGTACGAGCCAACTCGAGTTGGCCAGAAATCCACTGTGACGACCTGAAGGTCTGTAATATCTGTTGGTCGAGTTTGGGGGTCTGCTAGCACATTGCAAGCGTTCTCGTAAGTTGCCCACGCGGCCGACCAAGACTGTTGAGCATTCCACACATGTCGTTCTTTCGCATGGCGACGAGCGAGCTCCTCTGTTGCTCTTCGCGCTTTGTCTTCCTCATGTCGTTTCCCCTCGTCCTCTTGTCGTTTCTTCTCCTCCTCCTGTCGCTTTTTCTCCTGCTCTTGCCGCTTCCTCTTTTCCTCTTCTTGCGTCTTCTCTTGCTCTTGTCTCTGTCTTCTCTCTTCCTTTTGTCGAGCTTCACAGCGAGACTGCTCGGGCGGCGTTTTGCCCTCAGCTTCCGGTATAGCCTGCTCGTGCCCGTCGCGACCGCACGAACGGCCGCCACGAGGTCGCCTTGCACGCGCACGATTGCCGTTGTCTGGTTGTTCGGGCTGTGCTGTCGATTCAGCCTGAGGACGATGCTCTCTATTAATTCCACCACCACGGCTGCCCGAACCTCCACGACCACTGCCTTCGTTCTTATGTGGATTGAAACGACTGTCAAATAAGCTACCGCAACCACCGCTCAACGGCACGCCAGAAGGGACACCCCACTCAGATGGGCAGAACCAGTCGTCAAGTGTACCAATCCATCTCTCAGAAAGCTCTAGCGCTTGATTCTGACGACAACTCTGGCACAGTGTAGCCTCGGCAAGGTCGAGTAACATGTACAGAATCGAGTTGACGGGAGGATTGGGCCTTAGGAAGCTCTTCGTGATAGAGTTCGCGATTGTAACGTAACGCCGAGTGATCCTGTTGCCGCATCTCTTCCGATCCGACAGCATAGCTCCGATGCAAGTGATAGCTGAAGTATTCTAGTCAGTGAGCTCGAATTTGTTTGTCGTTGGATTCCAGATCAACGCTTTCGAAGAGCTCGTTTGTAACTTCATTGTGGCGAGCTGTGATATGTATGCTTCTCTGATGACTGCTTACCATGAAGCGGCGGCGCAATCATATATCCATAGATAAGGCTGGAGTCGGGACCGAGTTCTACCGCATGTCTAATACCAGGACGCAGTCTCGAATCGAATGTCTGTTCGAGAGAGCATTGTCGCAGGCAGCTATTAGCGGTGTGTGTCTCTAACTTAAGGTCTTGTCTTCCGAGGTCTCACTGCTTCCTCTACACTGTTGGCGCCTGCATATCTGACGGAACAAATCATGTTTCTCACATCTTTAGACAACTTCGTAGCCTTCTTTAGATGTGTCATCCTGCTACAGGAATCACGAGGTACAGGAGTCTAAGACATGGTAAGCCGCATGTTGAACCATTGGCTTGACGACTTTCTGCATGTTCGCCAAATTTAGAACTTCAATACCAGATTACCTACTCATCTTCTTTCCAATTCTGCTATACGGACCCAAAGTCGCTATCCAGAACCAGCTCGACAATGTATAAAGCCCAACCGCGATGGTGACAAGAAACCAATTTCCGCCACGGTAGTACCCAATAGACACCGCGTCGACGTAGAAGACAATGGTGGCTCCCACAAGAATGGTGAACTGCAATGAGCCGCACAGCAGAGTGAAGAGCAACGAGCTTCCAACGACAGTCACGAACTCGGACGGCTCGTTCGCTGTGCTTGTTTGGCAATAGCCCTCGCCCATGACGCTGATCAGTGGCATACTTGCGCGGCTGTCGGTGAATTTTGGCGAAAGCAGCATGGGTCGGTGGGAATCGGACGTCCTGGGAGCTCTGGGTGTCATCTCTACTTCGTGGCCATGATGCTTGGTATGCCGCACACCAAGATCTTCCGTCAGTGAACCGAGCGGCTGGATGAGTAAGATTAGTGGGACGAGCTGTCCGAAGCCCCATTTTTCTTCCAGCTCTGCGGTCGATGCCAGATTCTGATTCCTTGGGATCACGATTTGTAGTGTGCCGAAGACGAGACCGAGTATGGATAGCCACAGAGCTGCGCTGAAGGAGAGAAGCGTTTCGAGTGCTGCATAGAGAGGTAGGCACATCGTGAGGTAAAGGCGGAACGCAATCAAGTAGCGCGCTTGTCGTCTGCGGGCGTATCTTCGGGCAATGGCGCACAGCGGTTTTTCCATGAGGAATCGTACAGGGATGCGGACTACGAAGTGATAAAGTCGCTGCGTAGAGACAAATAGTTCACCCACTTTCCAGACGTAGCTGACTACCAGAATCGCGTAACCAAGTGGCGCGTCGTTGTTGACGCCTGCGCCGTACGTCCTGCCCCAGAAACATGCTGCAGGCACTCCCCATCCAGTAGGTTGAACACCATCGTTGTAAGGGTCGTATGAGTCATCAATCGTTCCCCAGTTGTCGCTCAACGTAGGTACAAGCGCGACTAATAGCATGACAAGCAGCGTAAGCATTCCTATCAGTCTCCAAGTTCTGAGTCCGTGGTATTCGCTCAGGTAAGGCGTCAGCAGAGAGATGGCAGAAAGATGCACTGAGCTGCTAAGCCAGGCCAGGTAGAGGACAATTTGGTAGTGATATGTCGAGATAGTTCCTTTCGCCAGGCCTCTCAGGCCAGCAGCCATGATCGCTATGCCAGTCACGATCTGCTGGTCGCTTAGACTGAGCACGAATTTCCGAAGAGCAGTTTGTATGCGAGGATGATTCTGAATCCGGGACCTAACGCGGAACAATCGTCGGTCGACCACGCCCAACAGCTCGTTCTCGACCATCCCGGTGATGTAGGCCAGGAGTACAGCCGCGAATGTCATGTAGGCGCTGACGAGGAATGCCATAATGACTCCTATACCAGCTATGTCGGAGTCTGCTGCTGCGATAGCACCGTCGTTGACTAGACGAGCGCACTCTTGTGCTGAGATCATGGTGATTGGAGAACAGAGGTTGCCCGTGTGTATATTGCTGCAAGATCCACTGTTTGGACGTACTGGGGCGTGTTAGTTATGGGTTCATCTTGACTCCTTCGAGATGGCACGCGCGCCCTGCTCGACAGGAACGTTTTGCGTGTGATTTCCATGTGCGCTATGGAAGCGTTGGCCTCGTTCAGTAGTATGTGCGTGTGTGTCTCACGACTCTCACCGCGCCCATTGCATCGAGGCTGATTTGTCTGTGCTTTGAGTCTGGCCCGACCACGTCGACACGTTCATTCGAAGACGCCGATTGGCTGGCCTTACGACGCCGCTGTGGCCGCACGTTCCGACCACACTTCCAAGGTTCCCATGAGCTGTGCGAGACCCACCCATCAGCCCTACGCTATACATCGCCGCACCCTATCATATACGCAACCCGTCCGCAGGAAGCCTATACAACTGGTGATCCAGACCTCGCAGCTTCAACGCTTGCCAATACTGTGCGAGCTTGCTGTATCTTATCCTTTACGTCTCCACCGGGTCACTGAGGTCGAGACAGCATCAATGGGTCATCCCCGGTGCCGAGGCGTGTATCATTGACTGAACACGGTGGTACTAGCTCGTTTTATAGCAGTTGTCATACAGTCATCAGCAGGTATGGGCAGTGCCTGTAATGCCGAGCTTTCCGGAGCTTTGTTGCCGCGCGCGTACTTCGACTGGAAGTGTTGATAAGGGACAGCTGCCTCTGCCTGTGCCAAAGGCGGTCAAAGCAAGCAACCCACGGTCCCACACGCAACAGGAGCGAACAGGTTCGAATCCGCAGAAACGCTGGAAGCCTTGATATCTTCGCTCTCGAGATGCCCCTCTTGTCGCTTTGCAGAGCCATACCTATTGATCTGCCTCCCTCAGCTGTCCGCGAAGTGGTAAGTCGAAGCGCATAAGACGGAGTTAGTGAGAAGAACTCGTGCTAACCATCTGATTTGTACTGCAGTGCCTTGACTTTTCAAAATTCAGCTCTTGGAACAATGGCTTCGCAAAAGGAATCCAGCTGCGAGACCGCGACGACCCAAAGCGCAAAATAAAACATGGATCGGAAGCACAGGAGGGCGACTTCATTACCTTTCGAGGCGGCTGGGGTAACCTAGAGGCCGTCATTGTGGACAACACGCAAAGGATGTTTTCTTTCCAGAGTCTCGACGAGACGTTGACTATTTACTGGGAATTTGTTCCACTGCCATCACCAAATGATGCCGAATCCGGCGAGCCAGCTCGCACATTCTTCAAGCACTGGGAGTATCAGAAGTCGAAGCCGACGCACTTTTGGGAACGCCATGGCCCTTTCAAGACGGCCAACGAGGAAGACCTGGACAAATTCAACGAAGCTCTGAAGAAGGAATGCGAATGTCGGATCGCAACGACCTAGTGCCAACACACGCAACAATGACAATTAACGAATATCCGCGACCACAGTCTACTTTGGTAGCCGAATAAACACGCCTATACCATCTCAACGGCCGTAGCGGCCCTGGGGACTTCCACAATCTGCAGTGCAACCATCAGTCGACAATCGGCGCCTGCAAACTACGAGCGAAGTAACATCTTCACCCACGAGACGCAGAGCTTCTGGTGCAATGGCGCCATCACAACCGATTGGACGCAACATCATATGTCGTGTGAGGCTCACTTCTTGAAAGCGAAGTGATTTCTACCATCCCACACTTGTCTTCGGACGAAAGGACCAGCCGACTTGTCTGAAAAGTCACGAGATGTATATATAGCCTTCCCGGAAAACGGGCGCAATGCTTCCCAGGGAGGCAAGCAAGAACTGCTCTCCACAGTATTTTAAGTCTTTAATAAAAGTTCCAAGCTCACCCGAGCTTACAATTCTTTGTATTCCATGCGCTTTCGAACATCTCCAGCCGTGTGTCTTCGAATGCATCAGTAAGCTTACAGCGCTGTCTTGAGAGGCAAACCTCGGACCTGTGGCATTTGATAAGCACAATCTCGTCGATCGCGTATAGGAACAAACCAATATGAGATCGGCGTAGGGTGCCCGTCCGGATGCTTGAAGTTGTGGTTCTTTGTTTAGGCGCTGGTGGTCAACTACACTTTCCCGTAATATCACAAACACCACATGTCAAAAATGGATTTTTTTTCGGGCTAGAGAGTAGGTACGAGACGCCTTGCACGCCATCTCGATACACGCAGTTCGCGTCATCATTAAGAAGCCTGTCGGCCTTCTCAGAGGAGCTCTCGTCTCATGTTTTTTTAGCCAAAGTGAGGTCTAGTAGATCGCAATCTTACGGATATATTACTTTTTGTCTCCTACACCCCCATCTAAGGGCGCCAGTGGTCTAGTGGTTTATGATTGCCGCCTTCCAAGCGGCAGAGCGGGGTTCGATTCCCCGCTGGCGCATCAAAATTGGCTCCAACAGAGCATATCCACCATTTTTGCCAACTCTAGGCACAATTCAGTCCCTTATGGGCGACGGCGACGGCCAATGGCTACACACATGCTTGAGAAAGGTTAGGCGCTTTGCTTTTTGGTGTTGGATTGTGGGGGCAGCGTGGATTGCATATGCAACGTCGATGGGAAGATTGTTGCGGTACGTGCATACTGACGAAAGACGCCGAGTATCCTCGAGTCGAAGACCAACAAGCACGACACCTACGACAAGCATAAAACGGGAAACACCGAGCCCTCCTTCCAGTCACAAAGAACGTATAACACGACGTCTGGGAATCATGATACAAGGCCAAGGATGTAATGTGCGTGAACAGTATTGCATTTCGAATTATAGTTGTACGTTTTGGCATCACCCCTGCCTGCCGCCCGTCCCCACATTACCTATCCATCATCCTTTCATCCTCTCCAAGAGAAACAAATCATCATGCAGACAATGCCATCCCACACCGCTCCCCATCCCCATTATATACCAGTCGCTAATAATAGATGAAGTACCTCATGTATGTGTGCGTGAATTCGACAAGCAAAGCAAGCAAGCAAGCAGCCGCTCCAGAAGAGACCGACCGAACCACCCTCCCTATCTATTCCTCGGCCGCCTTCGGTTCCGCAGCCTGCTCGCGGCTCTTCTCGAACATCGCTTTGAAATCGGCATTGCTTCTCGCAGGCGCAGCAGAGCCATTGGTCTCACCATCGGCGACCGGGGCACCGCTGCTCTTTGCGGCGGTGCCAACGCCACCGAATCCGCCTCTCTTGTAGCCGAGTCCGCCTCTTCTTCCACCGCGCTGCTGACCCGGTCTTGCGACAGTAGCCGGGCGCATGCCTCCGAAACCAACAGCAGGGGTGGGGGCACCGTCTTGAGTCTTCTTGACCTTTGCGAAAATCTCAGCAACCTCGCCGGTCCTGACGTCCTCACCCAGCGCAGAGACGTCAACGCCTGCGCGCACGTTGAAAGCGACTTTCATGTCTGCAAACTCTACAATGGCGGCGTTGCGGTCTCTGCGGAGCTGGATCTTGACGATCTGGCCGTGCTTCTCCATCTCTGAGCGGATGCGTGCATCGTTGACCGTGTCGGGCAGATCGATGATGGCGACCTTGCGCTCTCGGACCGTCTTGGCCATTTCCTCGCTGCTAACGTGAGATGCTGAAGCCATTGAGACGTCAGAGCCGCGGCGGTCGTTGTGTCCATTCGCCGATGGCTCAGGTGAGGCGGATTGCTTAATGATAATGTCGGTCTTGCGGGCTTTGTCTTTGGGCGCATCACCACCGCGGGGTGTCGCGAGCGAGATGTTGACAATGCGATCGTGAAAGGGCTTGTTGTTGCCTTCCTCGACGGCTTTTGTCGCTTGGTCCGCGCTGGAATACACGATGAATCCATTGCCGAGTCGCTTACCGTCGGCGCGCTTGAGCAAGTTCATGGAGACTACATTACCGTACTGACTGAAGAGGTCCTTGATCTCCTCGGTGTCGGCATTATTGTCGAGATTTCTCACGAAAACTTCCCTGCCCTCGGCTTGTGGACCACCCCTACTCTTCTTTGCTTCTGGGTCCGAGATCTTGGCGAGAAGTCGATGTTGGCCGTCAAGCATCTTGCCATCCATCGCCTTCTCCGCGGCTTGTGCCTGCTCGGCATCGAGGAACTGAACGTAGCAGAAGCGACGACGCGAGTTGAACTTGAGACTGGGGAATCGCACGTTCACCACCTCACCATATCCGTCAAAGAGCTTCCTGACGGCAGTCTCGTCGAACTCCGGTGGATAGTTCGTCACGTAGAGGGTGCTCCGGCTACCGCTCTGGATGTGTACTTCGTGGCCGTTGAGATCCTTGCCATTTCGAATTTTCGCAGAAGAGACGTCCTCAGGCGTCTCAAACTCCACTGTGGCCACAGCTGTGCCATTGTTTGCATGCGGCACAATATTGACTGATTTGATCGTGCCGCAGTCACGGAAGAACTTCCTCAGATCGAGCTCAACGACATCTGCACCAAGGTTGGTCACGGTGATTGTCGAGTTCTCGCGATCCCGCTTAGCTTGTGCGTTAGCCGATGCAGATGGGTCCTCCGGTACGTCTGCTGGTGCATCCTCGGTCTTTGACTTCTTGTGCACATCATCCTCCAACGTTTCGTTGCGTTTGCGCTTGCCGCCGCCAGTCGATGCCTCCGCTGCTTGCATGGCAGACGCCTGCTCCTGTATTTGCTGCGCTGCTACTGCGGCAGCCTCTTCAGCTTCCTTCGCGCGCCTGGCAGCATTCTTCTTCGAATACTCTCTGGCTTGAATACCAGCAGCTTGCAGTTTCTCCACACTTTCATGCTGTTGGAAATGCGTCATGTACAGTTCGATGGCACTTTCGGGCAAGTCAAGGTTCTTTTGCGAGAGCATGTTCTCCACCACTTCTGTAGCTAGATGAGGCGCAGTTTCTGTCGTCTCAATGCGATGGCTGTCGCTCAGTCGTTGGTGGCCCCAGTAAAGCAGCTCCCAGTAGTAGTACTTGTGCCAGAACTCGAAAGAGTGACACTGCTTCAACACCAGTCCACGCCAGATGTTGCGAGCATCTTCAATACGACGAGCTTCTGACAAGAACTTCATCTGAGTTCTCTCGAGACGGTAAAGAGGGTCGCCCTGGAAGTCTTCGCCGTACACCTTCCGTCCAGCTTGCTGTACATCTTCGAGAGCCATCATGATACCAACCTCGGCTGTGTCAAGGTCGTCTTCTGAGCTTGTCGAGGTGAAGGCGTTGCGACGAAGGTAGCTACACCACTCCATGAGCACTTTCACCAGCTCTTCCATCCCGCCAACGTCCAGTAGTCCAGAGTTTGTGGCGCGGTGCTTTATTGATTCGATTTCTGAATACGGCTTTCGCTCGACATCGGAGCGCAAGATACGCCTGGCCCAAAGCTCGCCCGACCAAGGGCAATGCCTCGTAGCACGTTCAAGCAAAGGAAGCACCGAGGAGGATGGGTCATGCGAAGATGGTTTCTGGCTGATGACGAAGTCCACGTAGTCAAGCCACCATTCTGTGTGAGTTGGGAATCGCAGTAGGGCGCGCTCAAACAGAGCAGCGCGAAGTTCTTTCTCATAAGGTCCGCCGCGTTTCTTTGATCTAGGAGATTTCTCCCACTTGAGATAACGTGTAAACTCATTGAACGTCTCATTCTTGTCACCAGAATTGATTGCTCGCTCGAGTTTTAGTTCGTGCTCTTCGCGTAGTCCCATTTGCACCTTTGCGGGTTCGGCGATTTCGTTTACCTGAGCCATTGCTGCCTCCCAGTTGTCGCCGTGGATTCTGGTCATGAGAGGCCAGAACAGCTGTCGAGTTTCTTCCCAACCAGCACTGGGAATGCGCAACCGCTCGATGAAATGATTTTGAGTTTGTTCCAGTTCCTGCTGAGTAGCTCGATTTAGGTCGTCTGGCTGGATGGCCAATATATAGCGATTCCAAATGGTGTGACTCTGGTCGATTCGCCACTGCGTGGCTGTGGCTCCTTGCTCCAACACACTGATGAGAATCTCCTTGGTGAATAGATCCTTGCAGACTTCCTTGTCTTCTTCGTTCCAGCCTGACTGGTTGGCGCCCGGAAGGTCGTTGCATGTAGCATAACTCGACTCGATCCAGTTGGCATATGCCGACCACAATGCGACGGACGACGGCTCATCCTGAACGGCTTTCTGGTACAGCTCGGTTACGGAGACGCGGTCTTCGCTTGATTTGGCGAGCAAAGATGCATCCGAGAGCCAGTCGAGCCAGACATCTTCACCCACAGCAAAACGCGAGTCCATTGATTCACGAGCTCCGCGTAGCTCAGCTAGCAAACCGAAGCTGCTCGGGTCCTGGCCGTGCTCATCGCTTCCTTCCGGAGGGTAGCAGTGAGTAATGAAGCCCTTGTGCAAGAGGCTGATGAGCTGTAGATGGGAGTCGTAGGCATAAGAGCTTTCGCCGAGGTGGTTGAGCAGATCAGTTACAGTCTGCGACTCGGCTTCAGACAGTGCGTTTGATGTGAAGGTGCGGGGTGGCGGTGTTTGCGCTGGAGCTTCGGCCATGGTGATGTCGGCGACGGACTGCGAGGAGATGGCGCGGCTTACGGGCGGTGCTGCGGCCGAAGACTGATTGACGACCGAAGGCGAGCGGCGTGTAGGCACGTTGCCAGATGATGGAGAGTCGTGGCGTTGTTGGAAGGGCTGACGTTGCATGGCAGCTAAGTCTGGCGGAGCGGGATCAGCCGGTGAACGTCTGGAACTTGGAGCTGTTTGCATTTGCGTGGAGGAGCGGTACTCACCAGCCAGCGTGTCCATCTGTGGCGTCGAGCGAGTCGAGCTCTGCGATGAATGCCGGTGGGCCATTACAGGTCTTTGCTGCGGTGCCTGCACATAGCCATATGAGCCTTGCGCCTCTCCGCCACCGTGGACCGCCGAAGAATGCAAAGGCCTGAAGTTCGGGGCGGCGGTCTGTTGCGGCTGTTGTGCCTGCTGCTGCGCAGGCTGATACATGTGGTGATGATGCTGCCCTTGCGGATTCGGATAGGCATGCGCTGCCGGTGATGGATGGCCACTCGTGTCCATCCTCTCCGGGGAGCGTCTGACTTCCTGGCTCAGATTGGACTGGTTTCGTTTGCCACCAGTGGCAGGCCGCCGCGGCTTTCGCGGCAGCGGCATGCTGGTGGGCGATGGCTGGGACTGTGAATGCGACTGCTGCGACTGTGAAGGAGCTCTGGAGCCGCCTTCGTCGGGCGACAACAGCCTGTTGATGTCCATACTGGCCAGCTGGTACAGATGGAAGTGTGGAAGTGGACAGCCCTACGGATATCTCAAGAAGCGCGCTCAGCAGATTACGCGCATTACACCCAAAACGGCCGGTGGTCGCGCAGATGCGGCCTTGCTACGCCGGACAGCTGGTGATGCAGTGATGGGCGATGGCCTGGAGGCGCGCAAGAAGAGATGTAGCGCGGTGGTGTTCAATGGCGCGCAGGATAGATGCAAGTGACGAACTGCTGCGGAGGATGTTCCGTGTCGTGGACTCGGCGGGATAGAGTTTGTTAGACTGACATTGAAATACGGCCAACTGCCTGCCAACCTGCACGACACGACACGACTGATGAGTGGCAGGCATAAGGTACCTTAGTCTACTACTCATGCTACATAATGATGCTACTGGTGCTACTCGTGCGACTTATTAACCCTGGTTTCACATCAAAACCACTGCGCGTCGTCATCTTGAACCGTCGTCTGTGCTATGTGCTAGCTACCAAGGTACGTATGTGATAGTCAGAAGACACGAATGTTTTGTGCATGCAACAAACACATTATGTAGCGTGCGCATTCTCGTACAGGTAAGCATGTCATATCCCATTTGCCGGCGACGACGACGGACAACCTGGAAAAAAAAAGTGGTTGAGGCTGTTAATAATAGTCTCGGCAGCACATGGCTCCCTGCTAGCCTCTTCTTCCATCTGGCCTGTGTGTTGCATCGGTCGAGATCGGCCAAAAGGGAAATCTGAATGTACAAGCTTAGTCAATCCCAAACCGGCTGTGGAGTTTCTGCCTCAGCACTCGCTAATGCTCGCCGCACCTTCCTTGTGTCAGACTTCGTCTTCGAGACCATGGCAAGCATAGCATAGCAAGTCGTCGGTCTCGAACATTTCCGCAATACCCCATCGCCCACAATGAGTGTATCAGCACCCATAAGGCGGCTTGCGCCCAGATGTAAGTTCGCAGATGAGTTTACATCACCAACATCCGCCTAACAATCATCCCAGGCCTCTACAGCAAGCCAACAAACCCCCTCTCCGCCCGCGTCCAATCTAGGTCCACCACCCTCACATCAACCCGCCATGCCTCCTCCGACAACCAAAACCAAGACTCCAACCCCATCCTCGACGAGTTCCGCCGCCGCAATCCCGATTATGTTAACTCTACCGACGCCGCCGCCCAACCCGCTGCTCCATCCATGCGCCGCGGCGACATCGCCTCGGGCTCCATTTTCGAAGACGACCGCCGCGCCCAGCAACAAGCCGCCGACGCCGCTGCTGCAGCAGAAGCTGACAACAACAGCGACAGCAAGACGCAGACAAACGGCAAGCAGCGCGACCGCAACAACATGCTGCGTGTGCTGGACCCGGACCCCAACGCGCGCGAGCGCTGGGAAAGAAAGAAGATCATCCAGAGCATCACCAAGGGCGGCAGACTATCGAAGCCCGAATTTTTGATGCAGACTGAGCGCGAGCACACGGCCAAGAGCGAGATGATGAAGACAAGCACGAAGAAGCTGGGCATGTTGGCCAGGCAAATTCAGGGCAAGACGCTGGACGAGGCGATTGTGCAGATGCGCTTCTCCAAGAAACTGGTCGCTCAGGCTGTCAAGGCACACTTGGAGGCAGCGAGGGATGAGGCTGTTGTCATGCGCGGTATGGGTTTGGGGCAAGTGGGCGTGGAAGCTCAGGCGTCAGCCGTCGCCGAGAACTTGAACGCTGCTTCAAAAGACGTTTCTGGCACGCAACCTGCAAAGGCTGTCGTCTCACCCTCCTCGCCAATGGACATCCAGCTCAAGGACGGCAAGCGCCACACCGTCACCGACACTTCGAATATTTTTATTGAACAGGCGTGGGTCGGCCGTGGGCCTTATGGAAAACTCCCGGATTACCGCGCGCGCGGCAGGACGTATATCATGCACACGCCTTGGACGAGCTTGAGCATTGTGTTGAAGGAGGAGGCGACGCGGGTCAGGCAATGGCAGGAGAGGGAAGACAAGAGGCTGAAGCAGAGGAAGGAGAAGGTCTGGGTGCCTCTGCCTGATAGGCCGGTGCAGGGCATTCGGGGACAGTGGTACTCTTGGTAGAGAGTGCTGCGTGTATGCATGTAAGTGTAAGTGTAAATCATCAATGGGAAGAGAAGAGCGGGCAGCAGGAATGCCAAACCCGCACGGGGTATCATGTTTAGAAATAACCTATTGTTCAAATCTCATTAGCTGGAGACCACCGCCAGCTTTCTGTGTAAAAATACCTAGAAGCGAACCACCATCTTCATCATCGATTCATTTCACTTTACACCATCCCCAACAAACCCCTCAACCTCTCCCCACAAGCCCTCAAAACCTGAACACCCTCCACCACAATCTTCCCGCCACTCTTTCTCCTCCCATCCCCACCACCAGTACTCCCCACCCTCTCCTCCCTCGCCCTAATCCCCTCCTCCACAGCCTCCCTCACCTTTTCCCTCACCTCAGCACCGGCAAATTCCAAAGCGCCCTCAGTCCAAAGCAACCTCAGCAACACCTCCACACACACCCCGACGCGTGCGTTCTCGGTCGCATTCGCCACATTCGCGCTAAAAGGCGCAAAATGGGTGGCGAAAGATGCTGGGGTCAGTGAATTGGCGTTGCTGATAGGGGCGGAGGAGGACAACAAGGGGCGCAAGAGCATTTGGGTTAGGGAGGCGAGAGAATTGGGATCCAGGCCTGTTGTCGTGGTGGTGGTGGTGGTGGTATTTGGCAGTAGCAGGAAGGAGAATACCGGTAGGGGTAGTGGGCGGAGGAATTCCGTGTAGAGGTCGAAGAGGTCTTCAGGGTCGAGGAAGAGGGCTGGGGCTAGCGAGGAGAAGTGGCTTAGGAGGCTTAGGAGGCGGAGGCGGAGGTGCAGGGATGAGGAGCCGCCGTGGGTGGCGAAGGGGGAGGTTTGAGAGGTTGGTGTTGGCGGTTGTGGTGTTGTCGTTGAAGAGTCGGGCGAGTCTTGACGGCTGGCGTTGGTGCTTGAGTGGCGCGTGGATGTACGGCCGGCTGGTGTTGTGTCGTTGTTGTCGTCCGAGTCCGAGTCGAAGTAGTCGCCGAATTCTCCTTGGTCGAGATCTAGGGAGCGTTTGGTCCCGATTTTACTGTCTGCCTTGCTCTTTGGAGGGCGTGTCTCGTTCACGTAGACTGAGGGGAATTGGTTGATTGAAGGCTGGGTGCCGTCTGCGAGGATCGCACGCATGATGCGGCGTTTGGGATTGCGGCCTTGGTCGATGAAGGGAGCGAGGTAGGTGGCGAGCAGTGATTTGCTGAAGATCTTATCTTTTTTATCAGGAGATTCCTGCGCTTGCCGGTGTCGCTCGTCCAAGTCGTCTTCGAGCACGTCGAACATGAATTCCAGCCATAACCTCCATCTTTCCCATCGGTTCTTGTGGGCTACGGAGCAGTTGAATGCCCAGCCGACCGCGGCCCAGAAGTCTTCTGCGTTGCCGAACAGTGACTCTTTCTTTGCATAGGTTGAGCGGATTCGTCCCGGGTCGTCGTTTTCCTCATCACTACTGAGGTCAGACTGGCGGCCACGGGCTCGCTTCGAGCGTGAGGATCCCGAGTCGCGAAATTGCAGAGCTTTCGCAAGGCCGGACGCATCGGCTGAGGTGAGGCTGTTGAGGTGGTGGAGGTATCTCAGGGCTTCATCGGATGCAGTATGTTTGTCTTTGGATGTTGTGCGGGTTGTCATCGATGGATGTACGACCAGCGTGGCGAGGAGGCTGAGATGTTGTGTAGGAGGTACATGTGCTGGCCTGGCTGTGCCATTGCCGGCTGTGGCAGCGCTTTGGAGGAGTGCGATGGCTTGTGAATATAGTTGTTCTTCAATGCAGACGGTACAGTGCTCCAAGAGTTGTGCTGGCAGTGCTTGCACGGTGCGGTATGATGGAGCTGGTTTTCTCGGTTCCACTTGAGAGGATTGAGGCGCGCTGCTGGGCGGCATGTCCGGCTGGCCCATTGCGACGATATCACTGTGACTGTCCTTACTCGTTTGGACTGCCGTATTGTGACAGTCAGCTTGGTCGGCGAGGGTTCGTGGGATGGGATGTTGGAGAGCGCGAGACGCGTTTGAGTACGCGTTTTCAAGCGTTAACACCTACAAATCAGCGATTACCACGAACTTTTATGCAAATACACTGGTCGGTGGCGATTATGTATCTCGTGTGTTGTCTGACGAGACTGGGCAGCTATTTCGATGTTGTTCTCGATCTCGTGTCGTGCTTGCTGTTCAAAGCCACCAGGAAGTTGAGCAACTTTCAAGCAGCTTTCATTATACTCGCGAAAAAGCCTCAAATGACGATGAACTCGAGGCTGAAGTGCCAAAATTCATATCATGACACCTCATAACCTCTAATCTTCAGTTTACATCAATTTAAATACGCCAAATCGGCGGCAGAGCTTGATTGCATCGCAGACCGGTTTCAGCAGCAGGGTTAGGGTTGGGGTCAGCATTGAAAATATATGTTACATCGAAAGATATCTGAAGAGACAGATCTTCGCCCGGTATCACCAGCTTCAATAATATCAAATCAGATCCTTCATTGGGGCTGTTTTCGTAAAGTTGCGTGCATGTGGCGTGCCTATGGTGGATTTACACCATTGCTGACAAGTTCTTAGCGCCGGATGCTCCCTGGCTACGGCACAGCCAGTTAGCAGAGAGGGCACGGACCCACTGCTTGTGAATTCGCATCGACTACCGTATATTCCATCAAAATATCAGACACTTGGCATTATGCATTTCGCTCCTCATACTCCTAGCGACACACTTTCACGGGGCTTCCGTCGCCTCCCAATGTCAAGCTCATTGTCAGCCGGTCACACAAGGTATCGGGAAGATGCATGCAGCATGAGCCGAGATGTTGGAGTGGTCATCGACTTCGGAGACTTGGGAGCTCTCCCATACGCTTTCAGCCGATTGCAACATTTCGCCCCAAGAAGTCGAAGTCTCTCGGTGAAGTATACGTACACGAGCCGCCTTGCCGTTTTACATGGCAATGCTCGTCAGCCCCGAGAAGCTTGGTCAGGGAATCTGACAGCCAAGCAGTATGGTTGCTATTTTAAATATCTCGACTCGGCCGCATCTTTCTTTCTCCGTGTCATCCTTCTCCATCTTGCAGCTAACAACAGGAACCCACAATCATGGCAGAAGCGAGTAACTACACCACATTGGCCGGCACAGCGAAGGACTGGGTTATGTCCACCCAGCCTAAGACTTCTGGCAAGAACGACCCCGACTACGACCATATCCGCCATCTACTAGCACCGAACGCAATCCTGCGTTTCGGCCACAAACATTTCGTATCTACAGCACCGCACCTGCAACAGGACGAGTCGCCGGATGATTTCGTGAACCGGCTGAAGAGCATGTCGGTTTTGTTTGAGACTTGGAATATCGACATTGTCAGCATCGCCGCCGATGTTAAGAATCGTAGTGCTGTGGTTAGGGCACTCTTCCATATGCAGGCGAAGAATGATACTGAGGTCATTCATAACGAGATCTTGTTCTGGTGTCAGATGGAGGAGAGTGGTAGGAAGGTTGTGGAGTCTACCGAGTTTGTCGATCCTACCGCGTTGATGGCTTTGAAGCCGAAATTGGAGGCCGCAAAGGCGGCGGAAGCGACGCGTTGAGTGTCGGTCAGCGCTGGGTATCAAAGGAGCTGCTTTCGCCTGTGCGAATAGGGTGAGTTGGAGAGCACGTGAGTCAATGACCCATCAGATACTTATCACATGGCGTGCCATACCTCAAGTGCTTGCATCTGACGATGTCACAGAGTATCAACAGGACTCGATCGAAGCCCCCTCTTATGCAATACCGCGAAGATGCTTTCGTGTTTCCTTTCTCTGTACTTCCCATCCTCGAGGTCCGTCTAGCGGTGTCCGGAATAAGAAGCAAATCTCTAAATTTCGAGCATATCGAAGGTACCCCATTTGAGTGACTCGAGTAATGGGCTCGTGACTCAATCACCGCACTGAACAGGCAAGTGACGTTGCCTTGAACTCTTGCAGGAAAATCAGTGAAGGAAGAACGAGAACACGCCACGCTGGAAGCCAATCATTGGCGCTGGACCAAGCCCCGAGCGCTCTACTTCACCCACTTCCCGTCGTCTTCGCGCTAGCGCGGTGCGTGCCCTTGAAAGGAATGGAGCGACTTCTTCAACTCGAGTTGCTGGCATCTGTCCGAGTCTCATGGACTCGATCAACGTTGCACTACTACACATTCTCGATTTGTGTCTTGTTGGATTGCTGTAGGCCATAGACTACCGCTCAAAATGATGTTCTGCTCGTTCAGTGCTCATTGATCCACATCTCATCACGTGCTTGTCCAAGAGTGAAGTGAAGTGAAAGTCAACGTCGCTTGGCGCACTTGCCTCGATCACCCCACCATCGTCACATTGGGCTTGCCTGCCTGCCCCTCACCAGGCGACTCGACTTTAAGATTCCTACTACCGATCATCCACTTGCTCACTGTCACTACAACAACAGCCACACACACAACCCATCGCTATTATGGCCGAAACAGCCAACGCCTCAGATGTTCGCCCGCCCAAGTCCGTAGTCTACTGCGGCGTCTGCTCGCTCCCCCCAGAAGTAGGTACGACTCCTTTGTCGCAACCCCATACCATACACCACAAAACACACATCCCGACCCAGCCTAGCCCATACAAAAGCACCCACCTAACAACTCTTGCCACAGTACTGTGAATTCGGCGGCACAACCAAGAAGTGCTCCGAATGGCTCTCCACCGCCCACCCCGCCCTCTTCAACGCCCTCTACTCCTCGGAAGCGCTCTCCCAAAACCTCTCCTCCCTCAGCGTCGACGCCCAAAAGCGCGCCGAAAAAGACGCCCAAAAGAAAGCCGCCAAAGCCGAAGCGGCCGAGGCGCGCGAGTCCGAGAAGCGCGCGACCAGCAAAGTCATCATCAAGCGCGTCGAGCGCAACAAGCGCAAGCACGTCACCGAAATCTCCGGCTTGGAGCACTTCAACATCGACCTGAAGAAAGCGGCCAAAGAGTTTGGCAAGAAATTCGCTACCGGGTCTTCGGTTACCAAGACTGCGAGTGGAGGCGAGGAGATTACTGTGCAGGGCGATGTGAGCGATGAGGTGCTCGAGTGGGTTACGGAAAAGTACGATGTGCCTGAGGACAATGTGGAGCAGATTGAGGATAAGAAGAAGGAGAAGAAGGCGGCGCCGCCGATGGTTGCACCGCAGCCGACGTAGTCGCGTCCTGCCGCGATGTGATGGATGGAGTGATTGAACGTGTTACGAATGGCTACGACTGTTTGCGGGAGGGCTGGCTACGATGGTGACTGACGGCTTGGATGGATGGAGTTGTTTGAGAGGACATCGAAAAAAATTGCGATCATGATACAGCATTGGGCGGCGAACTAAGCGTCAATTCTAGAGCGAAGGAATGGGAGGAAATGAAATGGAAGCCGATACTGAAAACAATGAGTGGATTAAAAACCCAACAACGGCTCAAGAAAACCGCGGGTATAATTTGCTTTGAACAAGAACCAAAGAACTCCCAAAAGCTCCTTTCGCTTTACTTTTCCAGAAATGCCTGCCAGGCCAATGCCCGGCGGCAGCGAGAACTAAAGCTCCTCCCACAAAGAAACGATAGGCTGTTCGAAATATCCATGAAGTCGTAAATGCTGCTTCCTCTTCCTCTTCCTCTGTACTCCTACTCTTTTGCTCCTACTCTTACAATCACACTCACCCCCTCTCCACCATCTCTCGAATCTTGACCATAAAGCTACCCGGATAAGTCCGCACCTCCTCAGGCGTCGGCACGCCCTTCTTCGGATCCCGACACCGGTCAACAACTTTATCGATAATCTGCCTGAGCAAATCTTCGCTCATCATAACCGCACCAGCGGCCTCGGGGTTCAAGAACCCATCAGTTTCACTGAGCAGCTGCTTGGCAGTAGGCCTCAAGTCAGGATCTCTCTGCAAGCAGCGTCGCAGCGTACCCTTCAACGAAGCCGGCACGATCGAACCGCCGATGCCGCGCTCCGGGTACTCGATTGCGACTTTGGGGTTGGTGATGGCCATGATGCGCGAGATTTGGTTGGGTATGTGCGCGAACGGCGGGCGGCCGTAAGTCATTTGGTACAAGATGCAGCCCATGCTCCAGACGTCGGAGGCCTTGCCGATGCGCATGTCCTTTTTGATGGGTCGGCCTTCAGCGTCGCGCCCATTGCCGGAACTGCCGTTGGTGTCGGTGATGCTCTCGGGAGACATGTAGTTCGGCGTGCCGACGTGGGATTCGCGGTGGACGTTGCAGGTGTTGTCGGTGTCGATGGCGTTTGCGATTCCGAAGTCGATCAGCTTCAACCTTCCCTGGACGAGGAGAAAGTTGGCGGGTTTCAGATCGGAGTGGACAATGTCTTGTTCGTGGACCGAGGCGACGCAGTCTAGCATTTCTTGCCAGTGGTAGCGGACGAAGGCGCTGTCGAATTTGGCGTCCACACCGTTGATGCGGAGGGTGAGGAGGCGGTTGAGATCGGTCTCGCCCTTTTCCATGAGGACCAGAAGTTCCTGCTTTTCCTCCAGGAGCTCCCAGTCGTACAGACGCACCACACGTTCCACGTCGGTGAGCTGCTTGAGCAGGTCGATTTCTCCCTTGTAGCCCTTGACCGCATTCTCGTCGCAGTCATCCAGTTTCACTCGCTTGAGCGCAAAAGTCTTGTAATTTTCTGCCATCACACAGTACACGTCACTGCTGCCACCTTTGCCCAGTCTTCCCATCTGGGTGAAAATCTTGCCCTTAACCACCATATGAGAGCGTTTCTTCCGTGACTTGGTCGTGCTGGCTCCGGCTGTCGCGGTCGCGGTCTCAAGCACGCTCATCTTTGGCGGTGGTGGAGGCGCAGGACGATGCGGTGTGTTGCCGCTCATGGCTCCCAAAGCTTTGCGGTCCTGCTGTTGTGCTGAAACGGGAACAGGAGTCTGCTCGACAGTCCTGGGCTTTGGCTTATCATCGTCTGACATGACCGATCCAGTTTGCCTTCCAAGGTATCTGAATTCCTGGTCCTTGTTGCGTTTGAAAGTAGGCGGGGGAACGTTTTCTTGATCTTCCATATGTACGCGTGCGGGATTTGGGCGATGCTGCTGGCGGTTGCTGGGTGCTCGCTGCGGCAAAGCCTGCTCGAGGGTGGGCCTGGGCTGAGCTTGATCGTTGCTGGGTCTTCTGGACCCGGCCTCCATGGCAGATGGTGCATCGGATGCTTGCAGATTCGGTTGACGCACTTGTTGGTGTCGTTCCACGCTGGGCTGTCGGCTACGCGAGAACTCACGACTGGCGGGCCGCGAGAGTGGCGGTCCATCGTTGTTGATCTGGCTTCGCGAGAGATAGTTGTTGGTCTGTCGCGAAGAAGGCCTTGACTCGTGCGAAATGTGGGCTTCTCGCGCATAGTCGTGAACAGATATGGGCTCGGCGGACGGCGCTCGAACATTGACGCTGCCACGCCTGCTCTGAGGCGCGTCTGACCGACCCGTTTCCTCCTGTGATGCGTACCTGCTGGCAGATCCCGATACACTCTGATACTCATCCGCTGGTGAGGCATTGTCTTCACTGTCTCTCCGTTTGAACCCACGTCGTACTGGCCCACTTCTCAGGAAAGTGCCAGTCCCGATCGGAGCACGCTTGATGCGAGTGGAGCCCGGCGGAGGTGCGGTATCTGCGGACGGATTGCGGGATCTGGTCACAGTTGAAGGCGGATATCTCGATATCGTATCAGGTGCATGGTGCAGAGACGTGTGGCGGCTCAGGGAAGATGCGAATTGACTAGTCTCGACCTGTTCAGAAGAGCTCTTGTATCCGCCTCTGGAGCCACTTCGAGAACCCGGTCTACTAGAAGAAGGGCCGCCTGGCGCGTGGCCATCCTGAGACGCATCGCTTCCAGCCCTGGATCTGGCGACTCTAGTAGTTCTCGAAGCAGGCGCGGGAGTGACAATCTCAGGTTTTGCATCAGCTTGTGGTGTCGGCTCGCGCTTGATGACGAAACGCTGAGGGTAGGGCCCTCCGATACTGATGGTCCGTTTTCCAGACCCATTCTGAGCGGATCCCATCTGAACAATCCTGGGAGGCGTCTTGCCCCGGTCTTGGGTCTGGCTTTCGCTGTTGCCAAAAGTAGAGGGCGAGCTGTTGCGCACAATCTTGAATGCAGGGGGGCGACTGGGCGTGTCCAAACCCTTTGGCGCGCTGGCGGAGCGCACAATACGTTGCGCTGACGAGTTGTGTTCATGCCTGGGTGGTGACGAGGGCATAGGTCCATCGTTCAACAGCGCTTCCGTGAGCCTGGAAAATTTAAGCGCGGGCGGCGGTTCATCGTCCGAATCACTGTCATTGACGTCGATGTTCCTCATAGATGTACCATTGGTATAGTAGGCATTGCTGGTGTGGTTGTATGTAGCCATTGGCGAATTACGGCGCAAATGCGGTCGCGGCGCGTGCTGGACGGCCGCCATTAGGCGCTTGAAATTCTTTGTAACGCGGCTTGTATCTGTCTTTTTTCTGTTTTCCTGCTGCGCGCCAGTACTGTTGTTGTTGTGGTATCCAAGAGAGAAGTATTCGTCGGGATTCAATGAAGGTCCAAGTGTTGGTGTTGTTGCTACTGCGGGTTTGTTGCTGTCGTCGCTGGGCTGATGTTGTCGCGTACCGTCGCCATATGGTAAATATACTTGCTGATGGTCGTGTTTCGG